>Ga0209533_1000979_pt1 | contig 27026 bp, 22 predicted proteins | sample COG_04_FD_184748 | JGI IMG/M metagenome (GOLD analysis project Ga0209533, IMG submission 184748) | Pelagic Microbial community sample from North Sea - COGITO 998_met_04 (SPAdes) (version 2) | ecosystem: Environmental > Aquatic > Marine > Neritic zone/Coastal water | place: Helgoland, sampling...
GTTTGAAAAATTTAAGCTAAAAACCTTGCAAATTATCGCTCACAAGACAAATATATCAAGTACAAAAATTGCTAGTAATTGCAATTTCAAATGGATAAAAACACTTGAAAATGAATTTACACCTCAAAATGAACCGCCATTAAACATGGAATTATATGAACGCCATAATGAAGGATAAATTTTTTAAATACATAGAAAATTTACAAGACCGTATCACTTCAAAACTTGAATTGATTGACGGAACTGCAACATTCAAAGAAGATAATTGGAAACGCCAAGAAGGTGGTGGCGGACGTACACGCGTGATCGAAAATGGTGCGGTCTTCGAAAAAGGTGGTGTTAACATTTCGGGAGTACACGGTAAACTTCCAGCATCTATGCAAGCCTATTTTAAAGTAGGCGAGGTTGATTTTTATGCGTGTGGACTCAGCTTAGTATTACATCCAAAAAACCCAATGGCTCCTACAGTTCATGCGAACTGGCGCTATTTTGAAATGTATGATAAACAAGGTGAGATCATCGATCAGTGGTTTGGTGGCGGACAAGATTTGACGCCTTATTATTTGTTTGAAGACGATGCAATCCATTTTCATCAAACTTGTAAAAATGCCTGTGACAAACACAATCCTGATTTTCATTCCACTTATAAAAAACGCTGTGATGAATACTTTCACAACAGCCATCGCGATGAAGCACGCGGCATTGGTGGCCTCTTTTTTGATTACTGTAAAGCGACCGAAACCATGAGTATGGAACAATGGTTTAATTTTGTGAGTGAAGTCGGAGATAGTTTCTTAGAAGCCTATGTCCCTATTTTAGAAAAAAGAATACACTTACCGTATTCAAGTCAAGAACGAAACTGGCAAGAGATTCGAAGAGGGCGTTATGTAGAGTTTAATTTGGTACATGACAAAGGCACCCTGTTTGGCCTAAAAACAAATGGAAGAATAGAAAGTATTTTGATGAGTTTACCGCCTCATGTACAATGGGTTTATGACCATCATCCAGAAGTGAATAGTAGAGAAGAACAACTAATGCGGGTGTTAAAAACCCCTAAAAACTGGGTTTAATATGTATCCTATAAAAAGAAATAGACGTTTGCGATCCAATGCATCGATTCGTAGTTTAGTAAGAGAAACCATCATTACACCAAATGATTTTTTAGTCCCTTTATTTGTGGTCGAAGGCAAAAGCGTCAAGGATGAAATTCCTTCCATGCCCAACTATTTTCGATTTAGTTTAGATACGCTTGAAGCAGAGGTAAAACTACTTTGGAGTTTGGGTTTAAAATCGGTTCTTGTATTTGTAAAAGTGGCTGATGCTCTCAAAGACAACAAAGGTACTGAAGCCTTGAATACAAATGGTTTGATGCAGCGTGCTATAAAAACAATCAAAAATGTATGCCCAGAAATGTTGGTCATGACCGATGTCGCTCTTGACCCGTATTCTATGTATGGACATGATGGAATTGTATCAGAAGGCATTATCCAAAATGATGATACTGTTGAAATATTAACGGGGATGAGTTTATCTCATATCGAAGCTGGTGCCGATTTTGTAGCTCCTAGCGATATGATGGATGGACGCATCATGAGCATTCGAGAAGCCTTTGAAGACGATGGCTATGTTGATGCAGGCATCATGAGTTATAGTGCCAAATACGCGTCGTCGTTTTATGGCCCTTTTAGAGATGCTTTAGACTCTGCTCCGGTTAATTCTAAAAACATTCCTAGAGACAAAAAGACCTATCAAATGGATTATGCAAACCGTTTTGAAGCCCTTCGTGAAACCGAAATGGACATTGATGAGGGAGCAGATATAGTAATGGTTAAGCCCGGTTTAGCATACTTAGATATTCTTCGAGAGATTAAAAACGAGTTTGATGTCCCTGTTGCGGCATACCAAGTAAGTGGCGAATATGCCATGATTAAAGCAGCAAGCGAAAAAGGTTGGCTCAATCACGATCAAGCAATGTTGGAAACCACCATGGCTTTCAAACGTGCGGGCGCAGATATTATCGCTAGCTATTTTGCTAAAGATATTGTGAAAATAATCGGTTAACAGGCCTTTATGTTTACTTAAATTTGCTATTTGTTGTTTTTAGTTGAGGTTTTTTTGTTAATTTTACGAAGCCCTTAACTATCTATTATGAAAAAAACAATACTATCTGCAGTATGTATTCTATCCCTATTTTCCTGTGTAAAAACAGATATAGTCAACGATCGTGTTGACCCTAAACTCTTTATTTCAAATCCCTTATCTTCTTTAGAAAACGGTAAAACCCATCAATTTGAGGTTGTATATTTTAATTATGTAGGCAAAGAAATAGATAACCCCAACGTGCGTTGGACTAGCAGTGATGAATCCGTTTTAACTATAACAGAAGATGGGCTTGCAACAGGGGTGTCTTTTGGGTCTGCAAAAGTATCTGTAAGCCTTGTTACTGATGAAGAAATACTGACAATTGATAACGAAGATCTTTTCAAGGTCTCAACATATACAGAACATGAATCTGGGGGGTTCGAAGGAACAGTTGTCACCACAAGCTCCTATGCATTAGAAGGGAGTTACGTTTTAGACATACAAGACAATGGTGTGCTTCGACTTTCTCTAGGAGATGACTATAGTGCTTCTACTAGTTTGCCAGGTCTTTACATCTATCTTGGAAACAACCCAAACTCTATTGCAGATGCCTATGAAATTGGCCCTGTCACTGTGTTTCAAGGTGCGCACTTTTATGACTTGCCTGAAACTATTGGCCTTTATGATAATAGCTATATTTTATATTGGTGCAAGCCATTTGGTGTAAAAGTTGGTGAAGGTCAAATACAATAAACTCCTCTATTATGAAAAAACTACTTATATTTAGTCTGCTATTAACGTTTACATGTCAATTTTTCGCCCATGCACAATGGTTAGAAAAAAAAGGAGATGGCTATTTTAAACTGAGTGCTTGGACGCTTGAAGCTGACCGTCATTACACCAATTCGGGAGCGACTGACCCCAACGCCACTCGAGGGATTTTTAATTTAAATCTGTATGGAAAATATGGTCTCTCCGATAACTGGGATGTTATTGCATACATTCCTTTTCTTGTAAAATCGTATCAAAACCATCAAGTATCTTCTGTAACTAATGAAACGATCCTAGAAGGTGAAGAAAATACTGGTTTTGGAGACATGAATTTAGGGGTTGAATACCGCTTATTTAAAAAATCTAAACATGCCTTTTCTGCAGCTCTAACTCTGGGAATTCCTTCAGGGGACAATGAAGGAGGCAGTGATGGAAGCCATCAAACTGGTGATGGCGAATTTAATCAAGAACTTCGTTTCAACGCAGGCACCTCTTTTAAAATAGTTAAACACCCATTTTACGCCAAAGGGTATCTTGGATTTAACAATCGAACTGAAGGGTTTTCCGATGAAATAAAGTTTGGATTCGAGGCGGGAACTGCTGTATTAAAAGACAAGCTATTACTTTTACTACGTTCTAATTCGGTTAAATCTCAAAAAAACGGCTCACTAAACGCCGCTAATAGTAATGGTAGCATCTTTGCAAACAACGTCGAATTCGTAAGTATTGGAGGGGAAGTCTCTTGGAAATTTACCGAAAAATTAGGTCTGAGTTTAGTTTATGACTCTGCAATATCTGGAAAGGTGATCTATGCCGCCCCAAGTTATTCGGCAGGCGTATTTTATTTGCTAAAATAAGACGTGTGGGTATGTCTAATTTATAATTATATTTACAGTATTACAAAACACACGCTAATGAAAAAGTTTATAAAACGCCTAGTTATTCTTATTGCAGTGCTCATCGCTGCGCTTTACGTCACAGACACTAACTATCTTATAAAGGCAGTTCGTACAATATATGCCAAAGGGTATACCACAGCTTACCTAGAGGATTATAAAGAGTTTGATAATGTAATTGTTGAGAATGGAACTCCTCAGCCATGGCCAATTCATGATCGCTATAACAGCGTCAAAGAAACTGAATCTTTAGTAGACTATAACATCTCTACAGGAACAGTCGCCTATGTCATTATAAAAAATGATAGTGTTTGGTTTGAAAATTATTACGATGGTTTTGATAAAGACTCTAAAACCAACTCATTTTCAATGGCCAAAAGCTATGTTTCTGGGCTTTTAGGAAAGGCGATTAGCGATGGGTATGTCAAAAGCTTAGAACAACCCGTTGGTGAATTCTTTCCCGAATTTAGCGAAGGCTTGGCAGCTCAAATGACTGTTGGAGATTTATCTTCTATGGCCTCTGGAACAAACTGGGTCGAGGAATATTATTCTCCACTATCCATCACAACACGCGCCTATTTTGATGATGACTTAGAAAAAGTGATTTTAGGTCTCAAAGTAGTGAATGAGCCAGGGAAATCTTATAAATACGCAAGTGGAGACACCCAATTATTGGCGATGGTTTTGGAAAAAGCAACAGGTAAAAAATTATACGATTACCTCTCAGAAAGTTTTTGGAACCCATTAGGAAGTGAAAACGCAACACTATGGCAAGTGGATAGCGAAGCGCATGATTTAGTAAAAGCCTATTGTTGTATTGCGAGTAACGCTAAAGACTTTGCGCGCTTTGGAAAACTCTATAAGGACCACGGAAAATGGAATGGTGAGCAAGTGCTCGATTCAACATTTATAGCAAAATCGTTAACCCCTCGATTTCCAGAGAGCCCTCAATATGGGTATGGGTGGTGGCTTCAAAAACGTGGCGATAAATCCTTTTTTATGATGCGCGGCCATTTAGGACAATACGTAATTGTAGAGCCCACTGATAATGTGATTATTGTTAGACTCGGTCATGAAAAATCACCTGATGCTGATTCACAGATTTTCTCAGATGACATTTCAGTGTACATAGACGAAGCTTATAAAATGTTATCTCATGCTCCAGAAACTCAACCTTGAAAATCTTCTATTTTTAGACATTGAAACGGTTCCAGAAACCGCACATTATTCAGACCTATCGGAAGACAAAAAGCTGCTTTGGGAGCAGAAATCAAAATACCAACGCAAAGAAGATTTTAGCCCAGAAGCGTTCTATGACCGTGCCGGAATTTGGGCAGAATTTGGGAAAATAGTGTGTATCTCAGTTGGTTATTTTGCGTTTGTAGAGTCGGAACGCCGGTTTAGAATTACCTCGTTTTATGGCGAGGAACGCACACTTCTGATAGAGTTTAAAACACTTATTGAAACCCATTTTTCAAAACCAAAACATTTGTTATGTGCGCATAATGGAAAAGAATTTGACTTCCCGTATATCGCAAGAAGAATGATTATCCATAACATAGACTTGCCTTTAAAACTGAACTTATTCGGAAAAAAACCGTGGGAAGTTCCTCACTTGGATACCCTTGAGTTATGGAAATTTGGCGATTTTAAACATTACACTTCTCTGAAACTATTGACTAATGTACTCGGGATTCCCTCTCCAAAAGACGATATTGATGGCAGTGAAATATTCCGCGTGTTCTATGAGGAAAATGATCTTGAACGCATTGCCGTCTATTGCCAAAAAGATACCATCGCAGTCGCACAAATTATTTTAAGACTCCGAGGCGAGGCCTTATTAGAAACGAAAGAAATTGCTTATATTTAAGCAATGAAGCAATCACCTATTCTTAGTGTTCAAAACCTTAGTGTCGCCTTTAAATCAAGTACCGGTTTAAACGAAGTCCTTCACAGCATTTCTTACGATTTGTTTCCAAATGAAATTCTTGGAATTGTAGGCGAATCGGGTAGTGGAAAATCGGTGGCATCTCTTGCTGTTATGGGCTTGTTACCTCCTAAAAAAAGTGTGATTAACTCTGGTGAAATTCTTTTTCAAAATGAAGATATCCTACACTATACACACTCACAACTAGAAACCCTTCGTGGGCAAAAAATTGCCATGATCTTTCAAGAGCCCATGAGTGCGCTCAATCCTTCAATGCGCTGTGGAACACAAGTTGAAGAAATCCTCTTGCAGCACACAACCACTACACAAAAAGAAGCGAAAGCCGAAGTCCTACGGTTATTTGATGCGGTGAAAATTCCGGCGCCAATCGAAACCTTTGAAAAATACCCGCACGAAATTTCTGGTGGCCAACAACAACGTGTAATGATTGCCATGGCAATTGCTTGTAAACCCGATATTCTAATCGCAGACGAACCCACAACAGCTTTGGATGTAACCGTACAAAAAGACATTATAGCACTCTTAAAAACGCTGCAAGAAGAATCAAAAATGAGTGTGATTTTCATAAGTCATGATTTGGCGTTAGTTTCTGAAATTGCAGACCGTATTGTTGTCATGTATAAAGGGACTATCGTAGAAAGTGGCGCTACGCTCTCTGTTTTTAAAACGCCTAAAGAAGACTATACAAAAGCGCTCATTGGCGCACGGCCAACGCTTAAATCGCGTTTAAAACAACTCCCTACCATCAGTGATTTTTTATCAAACACTATTTCAAAGCAGGTCATTTCAAAGGCTGATCGAGCCGAAAAGCATAAAGAAATTTATAGCCAAACGCCTTTATTGGAAGTCATAAACCTTGAAAAAATATATTTTTCAAAGGCTTCTTTTTTTGGAAAAAAATCTATATTTAAGGCGGTAGACGCTGTTAGTTTTAAAGTCTACTCAGGAGAAACTGTTGGACTTGTAGGCGAATCTGGTTGTGGAAAATCAACACTTGGAAAAGCCATTTTACAGCTCGACAAAGCTACTGCTGGCACCCTAAAATACAAAGGAAACGATATTACAAACCTCTCCAAAAAAGAATTGCGGTCGTTGCGTAAAGAAATTCAGATTATTTTTCAGGATCCGTATGCTTCTTTAAATCCCCGTCTTACGGTGGGGGAAGCAATTATGGAGCCTATGAAAGTACATACGTTGTTTTCATCTGACAACGAGCGCAAAGTCAAAACCCTAGAGATTTTAGAAAAAGTAGGGCTGGAAGCGTACCATTTTGATCGGTATCCGCATGAATTTTCTGGAGGGCAACGACAACGAATTGGCATTGCGCGTACCATTGCAGTAGAACCAAAATTGATTATCTGTGACGAATCGGTATCAGCATTGGATATTTCGGTGCAAGCACAGGTGCTTAATTTATTGAATGCTTTAAAAGAAGACTATGGGTTTACTTATATTTTTATCTCCCATGATTTGGCGGTCGTCAAATTTATGTCCGATCAGTTGCTGGTGATGAACAAAGGAAACATAGAGGAACTTGGCGAAGCCGATGCGATTTATGAATCGCCTCAAAAGGCGTATACCAAAGCATTGATAGCTGCCATCCCGAAAGGGTTATAAAAAATCAAACTGGCTCATTACTAAACAAATGAAGGCGATCAAAATAAATTGACCGCCTTCACCTTCTTAGTTGTTTTTAAAATTCTTTTATTCTGCGGTTAATACAAAACCCCAATCAAAATCTCCATTGCCGTCAAGAGATTTAAGAGTCATTTCGTTAGCAGATCTGTCTACAATAATATATTGGTGATTTCCTCCAATATAATAGCCTACAAAAGCCAATCCAGAAAGACTAATTGTTTCTACGCCTCCAGGGGCAGATAAAGACCATTGTTCTGTATAATCGTTGAATATATAGTTTAGTATATCCGCTCCATCTGCTTCACCTCCAGAGCCTCCTAACTCATCAATTAAAACTTCGCGTCCAAAAACAGTGCCACTAGGGTCCATTGTAGGATCATCATTTGTACTGTCTGTAATATGAGTAAATGTTCCATCTTTATTAAAAATATAACGATCATCATACATTCCTACTTCGGCCTTAGAGTCAGCTCCAGCAGCGAAATAGCCAAAAGGAGCGTCTCCGTTAGGAGCCCCTAAACCAAAATGTCCTGATGCTTCAGATTTAATTCTCCAAACTCTAGATTCTGTCCCGTATAACATTTCGAGTAAATCAGCGGGGGGTTCGTAAAGTGATAGGACTTCAACTTCTATGGTTTTACTGGACGAGATTCCACCTGCTCCATAAGCGATTGCAGTAACCGTATAGGTGTTATTTCCTAGTACCGAAAAGTTATGTGATAGAACTCCATTTGTTTGCAGTTTGGTAACGCCTTGTATCACAAAATGATACGAGATTGCATTGGTTGCAGAAGCCGAAAACTCTACAATGCCACTACCTAATCCAGGGGCAGCAGACGGCGTACCCTCATCAATATAATTTAAAGCTATTTCGATGTTGTTAGGGGCATCAATATCCCCTATGGTGAGATCATCTTCTTGACAGCTTAATAGAACTACAAGAGGAAGAAAAAGTCCTAATATGTTTTTTATGTTTTTCATAATACGTTATATTTCAAATTAATTAGTAAGTAAAAATTCATCAAAGTAATACATGGAATCATCTCCTGCGGTTCCAAAGTCAAAGAACATGACAACTCTAACATAATCCGCAGCAGGCGCAGCAGAAAAATCATATACAAGTTCTTCCCAGCCATTGGCTACTGAATTAGTGATATCAGCTTCGTGTGTGATACTAGCATCCGCATTTTCGATTTTTAACTTAACCACGATTCCACTATTCGGAGACCATGTTTTCACACTAATTTGGCTATAGGAGTTGAAGTCCAAAGGATCGGTAACCTCAAAAAACGTACCTGCCCAGACTTCAGAACCCGCAGTTTTAGTTAATTGAGCAACATTTGCAGTCGTATTAGCTCCAGTTGCGTCTGGATTAGAAACGACTTCTGTATCTGCAATATTTCCAAAAACTGTAAATGTTGGTGCTGCGCCTTCAAAATCTTGGAACGACAAATCTTGTAACGTTCCCACCAATTCAATGTCGTCATAATAATATACAGAATCATCCCCAGCTGTGCCAAAATCAAAAAATATGACCATACGAACATAATCTGCTGCTGGTGCATCAGAAAAATCATATAATAGATTTTCCCAAGTATTAGCAACAGTCGTATTAACATCTCCTTCGTGAGTTATACTAGCATCTGCGTTTTCTAGTTTAAACTTCACCGGAATTCCTGCTTTAGGAGACCATGTTTTAATATTGATCTGTCCAAAAGAAGCCAAATCCAAAGGAGATCCTAATTCAAAAAATGTACCTGCCCAAACTTCAGATCCGTTCGTTTTTGTTAATTGTGCGACATTACCACTCATATTAATTCCTGACACATCTGGATTGGTAACAACTTCTGTATCTGCAATATTTCCAAATACTGTAAATGCTGGTGGCGTTCCTTCAAAATCTTCCACAAGTTGAGAGACAACAACGCCTGCAAAATCTTGTCGAACATTGTCTACATAAAAAGTCCAATCTGCACTTCCGTCTCCAACAGTACCAAGATCAAAAAACCAAACGATTTTTTGATATGTTTGTGAGACATCAATATCGCTAAAATCAATTGAAACTTCTTCCCACGCACTATTTCCTACGAGGGTCACTTCTTTTTCTATATTTATATCAGCAGCATCAAGATTTTCTAATTTTACCGTAAATGTTCCTCCTGGACGTGGGGACCATACATCAAACTTCATGACTTTTTTAGTACTAAAGTCTATCGGTGCAGAGGTCGTAATCACGTTTCCGGCCCAAACTTCTGGGACTCCTTTGATAATTCTTGCCGCCTTTGGGGATTCGTTTCCGTTCATATCAGGATTATCTATTACATCTGCAGAAGCACCTCCAAATCCGATAAATGCAGTCGTATCAAATATTTCGAAATCTACAGGAAGTTCGGTTGGAGTAGATATTGTAACAAGCTCTGTGGCTTCAGTGACTTCTAGACCACCACTTAAAGCGACCACTTTAATTGTATAATCTCCTACTAAAGGATATTCAAAACTCACCGTTCCATCTAACATCAGTGGGGTTGGAACTTCAGCTGTATTGGAGGTGTCAAAAAACACTTCAAACGAAGCTGCAAAATCTGCTGTTGCAGAAACATTTACAGAAAAAGGGTTAGAAGAATCGATTTCTGTGCTTATCACTAAATTTTCTGGGGTCCTAAACGAAACGAGGAGTTCTTGCGAAACCACCGTTTTAAGTCCTGTAATTCCAACGGCTTCTGTGGTAATCGTATAAGTCCCTTCCGCATACGTGTTCTGTGTGTTTTTCCCTTGATCAACACTAACAGGTTCTTCCGTAGCATCTCCTAGGGTTATGTTATAGGTAGTGCCCCCATCAGAATTAGGCGTTATTGTAACTAATCCTGTGTTGTCTTGAGTGATTAGAAACTGCGCAGACACATTCGTTGGTGCTGCCACCTTATCAAGATAGCTCAAATCACTATCGTCTTTAGTACAACCAATGCAGAAGACTAAAGTTAAACTAAGTATATATTTTAATGTTTTCATGTGTTTCTATTTATTGTTTTTTAATGGTCACATGCTGTTCGCTATTAACCATTTTTTCATTGATATGAAATTTTGAATATGCTCGTTTCATGTGTTTCTATTTATTGTTTTTTAATGGTCACATGCTGTTCGCTATTAACCATTTTTTCGTTGATATGAAATTTTGAATATGCTCGTTTCATGTGTTTCTATTTATTGTTTTTTAATGGTCACATGCTGTTCGCTATTAACCATTTTTTCGTTGATATGAAATTTTGAATATGCTCGTTTCATGTGTTTCTATTTATTGTTTTTAATATCCTGGGTTATTTTCCCATCGATTACCAGACAAAACGATTTCTTCAATAGGGATTGGGAAAAGTTCATTTTTTCCAGCTTGAAATCCATCGATTTCTGCAGCTGCTCTACCTGTTCTTACCAAATCAAAGAACCGATGTCCTTCGCCTACTAACTCTACGCGACGTTCTTTGTAAATGTCATTAGTAAGGTTAGAGCCGGTTGTTGAAAGGTCAGATAACTGTGCTCTAGCGCGAACCTCATTTAAATAGCCAAGTGCTCTGGCGTCACTAATACTTCCTCTGTTTAGAGCTTCTGCTGCCATCAATAACACATCTGCATATCTAATTGCTCGATAATTATCAGGATTTGTGAGTGCAGCGTCTCCTTTATTTAAGTCCCCTTTTCGTGCAATATATTTTCTATTAAAATATCCTGTTTGTTCATAGCCTTGATCTGCTGCGTAAGAGGATCCTGGGTTATCTGCGATATATTGTTCTATATCTAAAATTGATGTTTCTAAACGAAGATCCCCTGGTTCAAAAGCATCAACGACTTCTTGAGTAGGGACATTAAAACTATAGCCTGCATCAAATTTTCCTGTGGAATCCACAAACCCTCTAGGGCCATTAAAATATGATGCGTAGTTCCCTTCAAGACATTGGAAGCAATCAAAACTTCCACCATCAATATCAGAATACTGTACCTCGAAAACTGATTCGGCATTGTTTTCATTATCACGTTCAAACAGCGTTGGATACTCCGTTGGTGTTAATAGTCGGTGCGGTCCATTATTAATTAAATTTTCTAATACTGTAGCTGCATCCGTAAATTTATCTTGATACAAATAGACTTTTCCTAACAAGGCTTCTGCAGCTCCTTTGGTAGCTCTTCCGGCTTCAGCTTGTACGTAAGGTAAATTGGCAGCAGCAAAAATTAAATCTTGCTCCATTAATGTATATACCTCAGCTTTTGGTGTTCGGTCTATACTATATTGATCTCCAAATCGGATGCGCTGATCAATCAACATAGGGACATCGCCCCACCATTTGACCAATATGAAATTATAGTAGGCTCTTAAAAACCGCGTTTGAGCAATGACACTTGTTTTGTTTTGAAATTCTGTTTTGCCTTGAAATTCCATAATATAATTACAACGGTTTACAGCTTCGTACATCCATTGCCACATGGTACGTAATCCACCATCTCCTTGACCTACTGGAGAATGAATCATATCATCTATTTGTTGAATGTATGGCGAGTCTATTGCGCTTTCGCCTCCACATAATGTGTTGTCTGAAGCTATTTCGGCAAATTGAACAAATTTAGCTGTTGTTTGTAAATAATCATAGGCTGCAACGAGTGCGTTTTGATAATCTTGTTCTGAATTAAAAAAGGTTTCAGAACTTGCGTCTTGTGGTTCTACATTTACAAAATCATCAGTACAAGAAAGCATGATAATACTGATAAAGAGGCTTGAAATAATTTTTAGTTTTTTCATGATTTTTAATATTTTATGTTAACTCCTAATAAAAATGTACGAGCGCTTGGGTAAAACCCTTGGTCTATTCCGCCGCCGATCGGTGCTCCTGTTCCTGTGGTTGGATCGTATCCGCTGTACTTAGTTAGTGTCACTAAATTGCTTCCAGATATATATATTCGGAGTTTATCTAGCTTCTTGTTGTTATCATTGTTAGTAAAGGTGTACCCTATTTGGGCATTCTGTAGGCGAACAAACGACCCATCTTCTACATAAAAGTCAGAAAAAGTGGTATTAGAAGTTGCACCTGTTGTAATTCTTGGTGAGCTATTACTAGTCCCGGGACCTGTCCAACGATCTAAATACGCATTCGGTTTATTTACTAACTGTTGATTCCGTTCATAATTACGGACGATTTCATTTCCTAACGACGCAAAGGCATACGTTGCAAAATCCCAGTTCTTATAATCGAACGATATATTAAGACCCATCGTTGCTACTGGTAAAGGGTTTCCTAAATCGACTCTGTCATCTAAATTGATGACGCCATCAGCATTTTGATCAACAAACTTAAAATCTCCAGGTTGTGGCGCCACATCGGTAACTGCCGAATTATTTATTTCGTCCTGTGTTTGAAAAATTCCGTCAGTTTGGTATCCGATAAAGTAACCCAATGGGAAGCCTGCTTCCATTCTTGATATTGCAGGTTGCGAAATTCCAAATCGACCTCCTTCAAGAAATTCACCTTCTCCACTTACAGAAATCACCTCATTTCTTATGGCCGTTACATTGTATTTGATATTAAATCTAAAATCCTCGCTAAAATTATCTGAGTATCCAATTGCAAACTCAATACCTTCATTTTCAACGATTCCCGCGTTTACAAACGGTGCTGCTCCTGTCCCAATTAATCCCGATACTTGAGATTGTACCAACAAATCTTCTGTTCTTCTTTTAAAATAATCCGTTGTAATGTCAACTTTTCCATTTAAAACCCGCAGGTCCAAACCAATATCTAATGTTTTTTGTTTTTCCCATTTAATGTCTGGATTCGAAATGGGCCCACTAGCAGAACCCACATATTCTTGGTCATTAAAAAAGTAAATCCCTTCTCCGTCTAACAACGATGTATAGCCGAAATCTACAATTCTATCATTCCCTAATATCCCATAAGAAGCTCTTAACTTTAATAAATCAAAAAAGTTATTCTGGCTCATGAAGTCTTCATCTGATGCCACCCAGCCGATGGATGCCGACGGAAAATAACCAAATCTATTTTCTGGACCAAATTTTGTTGAACCGTCTCTACGAAGTACAGCAGAGAATAAATACTTGCCTTTATAGTCGTATTGTATTCTTGTAAAATAAGAGAGTAATCTGGCGTCAAACTTGTCATTTCTTCCTTCATCTTCAAATCGATCTTCAACGTCAGTGGCTTTTAATATAGCTGCGTTTATAATAGTATTATCGATAATATCAAATCCTGTTTTACCTGTATATTCTCCTGTAGTTTTAAAAACAGACGTTCCTAGAAGGACATTTAATTTGTGTTCTTCATTAAAGGTGTTTTCGTACTTTACAAATGCATCGAACGTATAATCTCGAAAGTAATCCAAAAAGTCTTGGACTTCACTTCTTTCTGTGTTAAAAACTTTTCCAATACCATAATTATCTATTGGGAAAAATTTCTTGTTTTTTACTTCCGAATAATTAAATTGAATGTTTGCAGATGCGGTAAAATGCTCTAAAAAATCATAAGATAATCCACCAAATCCATTTAGCTTCATAACTTTAGTTCTATCGTAGGTATTGGCGATTTGTGCGAGTGGATTAATAACCTCACCACCCAAACCATTAGCCAAAGAATAATCGCCATTTTCATCTCTTATTGGGATGTTTGGCGCCATGTTTAAGGCATTAAAAAGTATGGAGCCCAAAGAGTTTTCTGCTAGGTTTCGTTTATTTGTCCTTGTTAGCGTAATTCCAGATTTAAATTTAAAATTCTCAAGAAAATCTAAATTATAGCTGGCACTATTTGTGAAACGTGTAAAATTTGATTTGTTTCCACCTACAATACCATCTTGAGTTAGAAATGAACCACTATAGGAATAAGAGGAGTTCTTTTTACCTCCTTTAAAAGAGATGTTATGATTATGTATTGGAGCGGATTGAAATACCTCATTTTGCCAATTGGTGCCAACTCCTAATTCAGATATATTTGTAAAGGGGGGCTCACTACCTCCATTGGCATACGCTTCATTAATTATTAGGGCATATTCAGTTGCATTTAATACCGGCATCTTTCGAGTTGTTTGTTGAAAACCTGCATAAGCACTATACTCAACCGTTAGTGGCATCTCTTTACGTCCTGTTTTTGTGGTAATTAAGATAACACCATTAGCCGCTCTTACACCATAAATTCCTGCGGTAGCGTCCTTAAGAATATTCATGCTTTCAATGTCATTAGGATTGATGACACTAAGATCTTCAACAACATTACCATCTACTAATATTAAAGGTCTGCTCGATGGTTGTCCACTATCGTCAACACGATTTGAAGAAACACCCCTAATACTAATTGTAGAGGATGCACCAGGTGATCCTGAATTAGTAGTAATATTTACGCCGGCAACTTGACCTTGTAGCGCTTGCTCAATTCGAGTGGGTTTAAGTTTTTCGATGGTTTCAGAACTAACAACTGATACAGCTCCAGTAATTTCCTTCTTTCTTTGAGTACCATAACCGATCACCACAATTTCGTCTAGTTTTGCGACGTCTTCTTCTAATTGAATCGATAATTTTGAATTGTCGGCAACCACAATTTCTTTGGTTACATATCCAATATAACTTACCGTAAGTGTTGAGCCAATTTTAACATTTGTGATACTAAAATTCCCGTCAAAATCGGTGATTGCACCGTTATTTGTGTTTTTTACAATAACATTTACCCCCGGGATGGGAAGCCCGGTAGCGTCATTTACATTTCCACTAACATCAATATTTTGTGCGCCAGTAAAGGCTACAAAAAATAGTGCTAGGATTTTTAAGAACATCTTCTTCATAAGTAATAATAGTTTTGGGTTACTATTAAAGCTACTTACAAATTATTTTATGCTCAAAAAAAACACCCATACAAAAAATATACAATTCGAAGAGAATTGTATATTTAATAAAATACTACATAACAACTTGACTAAAAGGAGTTTGCTATAAAATCCAGAACCTGAAGCTAATCTTAAAAACATATTTGTAAGGATGTTGTTGGGGTAAATTGTGATATCGTTTAGATTTTTTTTACCTCACTAATAGTGTTAAAGGGCTAGCATTGTGCAATATTTACATTTTTTATCGCAAACGATCCCGTTGTATATATTTCCGTTTTTTATGACTATTTACAAGTGATAATGTTTTCTATGCTGCGTAAGCTTGCGAAGTTCTAATGTGCACAAAATTAACACGCAAAATAAAAAGTGATTCCTCTTAACAGAATGTTCTTCATTTTGAGTGATTTTTTAAAGTTTACTTTTAATTTAAAAACTTTAAACAAAAATCTATATTTTTATTTTTGGGTGGACTTCAAAAATGGGAAGCCGGTCATCGTTTGTTGAATGGTTTCCACAAAAGTTCTTCCGCTAAGTTTTAGAGACTATATATGCACCGCATAACAAAGGTCATAACTAGGGATTACAACACCATCTCCGGTACTATCCCCTCAACAATAAGATGCCCTTCTGTGGCTTGTTGAATCGTTTCTACAGATATTCCTGGTGCGCGTTCTAAGAGTTGAAACCCATCTCTTGTGACTTCTAAAACGGCTAAATTGGTTACAATTTTTTTAACACACCCAACGCCTGTCAGTGGCAATGAGCAACGTTTTAAAAGTTTAGATTTTCCTTTTTTATTGGTGTGCATCATGGCTACAATAATATTTTCGGCACTGGCCACCAAATCCATTGCGCCGCCCATCCCTTTGACCATATAGCCTGGAATTTTCCAATTGGCAATATCGCCGTTTTCAGAAACTTCCATCGCACCTAAGATTGTGAGATGTACATGCTTGCCACGAATCATTGAAAAACTAGTGGCTGAATCAAAAAAACTAGCACCGTCAAGTGTCGTAATCGTTTGTTTTCCTGCGTTAATGAGATCGGCATCTTCTTCGCCTTCAAAAGGAAAAGGCCCCATGCCTAGAACGCCATTTTCACTTTGAAATTCGACTTCAATATCATCGCGTACAAAGTTGGCAACAAGTGTTGGAATTCCAATACCAAGGTTCACATAGTATCCATTTTGGACTTCTTGTGCGATACGTTTTGCAATACCATTTTTGTCTAACATGCTTATGATTTTTGTCTTAGGGTTCGTTTTTCGATACGTTTTTCGTAGTCTTTCCCTTGAAAGATGCGTTGTACAAAAATGCCTGGAATATGAATTTGATTGGGATCTAAAGTTCCCACTGGCACCAATTCCTCTACCTCAGCCACTGTAATGGTCGCTGCGCCACACATATTTGGGTTGAAATTTCTGGCAGTTGCTTTAAATATTAAGTTTCCTGCCGCGTCGCCTTTCCAAGCTTTAACAAAAGAAAAATCTGCTTTGAAAGCGGTTTCTAAAACATACATTTTCCCATCAAATTCACGTGTCTCTTTGCCTTCTGCGACTTCTGTTCCATAGCCCGCAGGAGTATAGATTGCTGGGAATCCTGCTTGCGCAGCGCGACAGCGTTCGGCCAAAGTACCTTGTGGAATTAGTTCTACATCCAATTCGCCTGAAAGCATTTGACGCTCAAACTCATCATTCTCACCGACATAAGAAGATATCATTTTCTTAATTTGATGTTTTTGAAGTAATAATCCAAGTCCAAAATTGTCAACCCCTGCATTGTTAGAAATACAGCTGAGGTCTTTAACATTCATTTGAACGAGTTCAGAAATTGCATTTTCTGGAATTCCACACAATCCAAAACCACCGAGCATAAGGGTCATTCCGTTCGAGACACCTTTTAGGGCTTCTTTCACATCTGCTACTTGTTTGTTTATCATAGGTTTGTTTTAGGATAAAAAAGTACGAAAAAAATATTAATTGATAAATTTCTTAGAAATCAATATTTGGAGTAATCGTCGTCGTGTCTTCTGGGATTTCACCTCCATCTTCGAGCATAGGCTCACACTCGACTTCAATAGTGAGGTCTTCTGGCGCTACAAAATCTTCTTTTGAGACTGCTAACGCTTCTAGTGTATAACAACTTCGCATATAGTTTGCCCAAATAGGTAATGCCATGGCTGCCCCTTGCCCGTAGGTAATTGTTTTGAAATGTGTGGCACGCTCTTCACCACCAACCCACACTCCAGTGACCAAATTAGGAACCATGCCCATAAACCACCCATCACTATGATTTTGTGTGGTGCCCGTTTTTCCAGCAATCGGGTTCGTGAATAGATAAGGATATCCCGTAATAATTTCTTTATACACTGTTTCATTTTTAAATGAAGAATGTCGCAACCGTTGACCAGAACCGTACTGAGTAACGCCTTCCATCAATTTAACAGTCACGTAAGCGACTTCTTTGCTTAGCACATCTTTTGTTTCTGGAGTGTTTTGAAATAATATCGTCCCATTTTTATCTTCAATTCGAGTGACCATAACAGGTTTGGTATACACGCCTTTATTTGCAAACGTACCATAGGCTGCTACCATTTCGTAGACGCTCAAGTCTGGAGTTCCAAGAGCGATAGAAGGCACCGCTGGGATGGTTTGTTTAACTCCTAAACTACGGGCTAGATTAATTACTGGTTGCGGTCCAATTTCATTCATTAAGCGCGCCGTGATTGTATTTCTAGAATTTGCCAAAGCAGATTTAAGGGTTTCATATCCGCCGTAGTTCCCACCCGAGTTTTTTGGCGCCCATGCTTTGACGTTTCCATACTTCATGGCTTCAATCGTGATTTGAGATTTTGGAAACGTATCACAAGGCGATAAATGAAGTTGATCAATCGCTGCTGCATACACAAAAGGTTTAAACGTTGAACCAACCTGACGCTTCCCTTGCTTGACCATGTCATACTGGAAGTGTTTGAAGTTAACGCCGCCAACCCATGCTTTTACATGTCCTGTCTGTGGGGTCATCGATAGCATTCCGGCTCTTAAAAAGGATTTATAATACCGCATGGAATCCAAAGGGGTCATGATCGTATCTATTTCGTTATTTTCTGCTGTCCATGAAAATATTTTCATAGGCGCTGGTTCTTTAAACGAGGCTATAATCTCTTCATTCGATTTTTTAAGATCATACTCCATTTTTCGCCAACGTTCAGAGCGTTTCATACTCGTTTTTAATAAAGAGGTTATCTCTTTTGGCTTTAAGTCAACGAAGGGAGTCGTAGGATTTCTTCTTTTGGTGTTTTGCACAAAAAACTCTGCTTGTAATTTAGCCATATGTTCTTTGGTTGCTGTTTCTGCAAAAGTTTGCATGCGGGAGTCTATCGTTGTATGAATTTTCAGACCATCTTTATAGATGTTATATTTGTCACCATTAGGTTTTCTGTTTTGAGGGTTATTAACCCATTCTTTCATAAACCCACGCAAATAGGATCGAAAATAGGTTGCAATTCCTTCGCGGTGCGACTCAGGAGTGTAATTAAGATTTAAAGGTGATTTTTGAAGGGAATCTTTAAGCGTACTTTTAATAAATCCATATTTAGTCATTTGACTTAACACCACATTGCGACGGTTTTTGGTCCCTTCTGGATTTCGTTTTGGACGAGGATTATAGAGGGAAGAATTTTTAAACATGCCGACAAGCATCGCCGATTCGTTCAGTGATAAATCGATGGGTTCTTTACCAAAATAAATTCTTGATGCAGATCGAATTCCATCTGCATTATTTCCAAAATCATAGATATTAAAATATTGCGCTATAATTTCTTCTTTAGTGTATTGACGCTCTAAACGTGTTGCCAATACCCATTCTTTTATTTTTTGAGTCGCCGTTTCTAGTTTGTTTTTAGATCTAACACCTACAAATAATTGTCGCGCCAATTGTTGGGAGATTGTACTAGCGCCTCCTCTTTTTCCTAAAAAAGCAAATGCCCGAATAGTTCCTCTAGCATCTATCCCTGCATGGTCAAAATAACGTACATCTTCAGTGGCAATAAGGGCATCCACGAGGTGTTTCGGCAGTTCGCTAAATGCTACTGGAGTTCTGTTATCTTCAAAATAAAATTTACCTAGTGTTTGTCCGTCTGCAGAAATAATTTCTGTGGCTTGATTCGTTCGTGGGTTTTCTAGTGCAGAGGTGTCTGGCATTTCGCCAAAGGCTCCGAAAGAAGCCAACATAAATATAAAGGTAGTTCCTAAAATAAACCCTAAAAAAGTCATCCAAAACCAACGGATGGGTTTTGAGAAATTAAGCGGTGTGGTCTTTTTCTTTGCCATAGTAGTTATTTGCTTAGACATTCAATACTAAACCCTACATCTATAACTCCTTGGAGTTTTTCAACGCCATTCGGGTTTCCCCGATGTCGCATTGCTTGTTGAATTTGTATTTTATAGGCCCCTTCTTCACTAAACATAAAAGAAGTTTCATAGCCCTTAAACCAGAGTTTATGTTCTTTTACAGATGTAAAACCAGACCCTAGAAGTTCACCGTTTGGTTTAGCCATTAAATACTCCAAAGTGTCTTTTGTGACTTTTCCATTCGGATAATTTAATTCAACGATTAAAAATAAATTACTAAACTTATACTCTGAAGTCGTTCTTAAATTAACGAACAAATTGTAGGGATTAATGGTGTCTGGGGCTACAAAGTCATAACGAATCGTTTGTTGTTTATCCCAACTATCTTCAATAGACGTATAGCGGTCAAACGGCTTGTTTTGTTGACATGAAAATGTTACAAAAAGAAAGATCCATAGTACTGATTTACTTCGCATTATTGTTTTGGGGTCTAGGTTTTTTATTGTTTTTATTGTTTCTATTATTGTTTTTGCGTCTGTTGTTCTTTTTTCGATTTTGATTTTTTGGAGTATCAAATCGCGTTAAGCTATCTTGACCCACAACGTTTTCAAAATCTACTTTAGTATCTTCAATAAGATCTGTAGCATAATCTTCTAAATTTGCCACTTTTTCATTTTTGGCATTAACGGCAATAATTTCGTTGGCTTGACTTGTTGTTAGTAAATGCCAATTCATCCATTCTCCTTCATAAGCATACCACATATACCCTTTAAAAATGTCTGTTTTTTGACAAACAGCTGTGCCTTTGTCGGTCCGTAATTTAACTTCCGTTTTTGGAAATGATTTTAAGGCGTCTAAATAGGCATCCAACTCATAGTTTAAACAACACTTTAGTTTTCCACACTGACCCGCTAATTTTAAGGGATTTAAGGACAGTTGTTGGTAACGGGCTGCAGAAGTGTTTACAGATCTGAAATCTGTCAACCAAGTTGAGCAACACAGTTCGCGTCCACACGACCCAATTCCGCCAAGTCGTGCTGCTTCTTGACGAAGGCCAACTTGTTTCATTTCGATTCGAGTTCTGAACTCTCTTGCAAATAGTTTTATAAGTTCTCTGAAATCAACCCGTTCATCGGCAGTGTAATAGAATGTTGCTTTACTCGCATCGCCTTGAAATTCAATGTCAGAGATTTTCATTTTCAGCCTAAGATCAATTGCAAATTGTCTTGCTTTGACTTTCATTGCATCTTCTTTGTCTCTCGCTTCAATCCAAATATCAATATCTCTTTGAGACGCTTTTCGATATATTTTAAAAATTTCTTCAGGAGTTTCAGAGATTTTCTTTCGCTTCATTTGAACTTTGACTAATTCACCTGACAGCGTTACCATACCAATATCATGCCCTGAAGCAGCTTGTGTAGCCACTACATCGCCGATACTTAAGGTTAGATTTTCGGTGTTTTTATAATACACTTTACGACCGTTTTTAAAACGAACCTCAACCCAATTAAAAGGAGTTGCGCCATTGGGAAGCGTCATGTTTGAAAGCCAATCAAAAACCGTTAGCTTATTGCAGCTATCCGTTCCGCATGTTCCATTGTTTTTACAGCCTTTTGGTTGTCCGTCTTTACCCGTTGCACAGCTTGTACATCCCATAATTTATATATATTGAATTTGTCAATGCAACAGCATTACAAATGCGTATTAATACTATGATTTAAAACGTAAATATAAGATTATTTAAGGACTTAAAAATGCGGTGAACACAATATTTATAACTTACAAAAACGGTTACTTCTCTCTTAAATTAAGAATTTTGTGATTTATCAAGTGTATCAAAAATAGTTCTCAGGTCTTTTTTGTAAGGTAAATGCTCGCTGCGTCCTTTTTTAAAAATATCATTACTATTGCCCTGTCCTTTCCGAAGTAGCTTTTGTTTTTCAGAAGGCAATCGATTGATCTCCATACAATCTGTTGAACAACAATTTTCCATGGTTTTTTTACAGGAATCGCACTGAATAAAAAGTAAATGACAGCCGTCATTGGCGCAATTGACGTGAATATCTGCAGGGCATCCACATTGGTGACAACTCGCAATCACATCCTCTGATATTTTTTCGGCTCGGCGTTGATCGAACACAAAGTTTTTTCCTATAAACTTATTTTCTATTGCGTCCTTTTCAACTTGACGTGCATAATTGATAATACCACCTTCCAATTGGTACACATTCTTAAAACCTTTATGCTTGTAGTAGGCGCTGGCTTTTTCGCAACGTATGCCACCTGTGCAGTACATGACCAGTTTTTTAGTTTCTTTACAATCCTTTAGGTCGTCTTCAATCAAATCCAAGGATTCTCGGAAGGTATCTACATCGGGTGTCACCGCATTTTTAAAATGACCGATTTCGCTCTCATAATGATTTCTCATATCAACAACCACTGTGTTTTTGTCTTCAATTAAGGCGTTGAATTCGGAAGCGTTCACGTGTGTACCTATATCAGAAGAATCAAACGTATCATCATTCAACCCATCAGAAACGATTTTATCACGGACTTTAACTTTTAGTTTTAAAAACGAAAATAAATCATGTTCAATAGCAATGTTAATTCGAACATTTTTCAAAAAATCAATGGTATCTAAATGGGTTTTAAAAACTTCAAAGTTATCTGCAGGAACAGAAAGCTGCGCATTGATGCCTTCCTGAGCCACATAAATTCTTCCCAGGACGTCAATGCTGTCCCAAAACAAAAATAAATGGTTTCTTAACACCTCTGTGTTGTTGATTTTTGAATATTTATAGAAAGAGATCGTCAAGCGGTCTTTGCCTGCCTGTTGGATAAGTTCCGCTCTTTCAATATTGCTTAAGGTATTGTACAGTTGCATGCTATACTAATTTTAAGTTTATATTAATTGAGTTACAAAGATACTTGTTTTTAGAATAACGTCTCTAAAAGGGACTAAAAAAGGTTTAGAAAATAATACAAAAAGGTTCGTTAAAATTTTAAAACTTTCCAAAAGATATCTTATTTTAGCAAGAAGAATAAACTAGATACATAAGACTTATGAGCAGTGAAAAAGACGCAAAACTAAAAGCCCTTCAGCTAACCTTAGACAAGCTTGACAAAGCCTACGGAAAAGGCACCGTAATGAGAATGAGTGATGCCCCTGTGGTAGATGTCGAAGTGATCCCTTCAGGATCCTTAGGATTAGACATCGCACTTGGCGTTGGCGGCTACCCAAGAGGTCGTGTCATTGAAATTTATGGCCCTGAGTCTTCAGGAAAAACAACTTTGACATTACATGCAATTGCAGAAACCCAAAAAGCAGGCGGCATCGCAGCTTTTATTGATGCTGAGCATGCCTTTGATCGTTTTTATGCTAAAAACTTAGGGATTGATGTTGACAACCTTATTATTTCTCAACCCGACAATGGGGAACAAGCCCTAGAAATTGCCGATAATTTGGTGCGTTCTGGAGCCATTGATATGGTGGTTATTGATTCTGTAGCGGCTTTGACGCCCAAAAGTGAAATAGAAGGTGAGATGGGAGATTCTAAAATGGGCCTTCATGCACGTTTAATGTCTCAGGCTTTAAGAAAATTGACGGGGTCTATAAGTAAGACAAACTGTACGATGATATTTATTAACCAATTGCGTGAAAAGATTGGTGTGATGTTCGGAAACCCTGAAACAACAACTGGTGGTAACGCCTTAAAGTTTTATGCTTCTGTACGTTTAGACATTCGTCGTTCGACACAAATAAAAGATAGTGATGGTAATGTGTTAGGAAATAAAACACGTGTAAAGGTTGTCAAAAACAAAGTGGCACCGCCGTTTCGTATGGCTGAATTTGACATTATGTATGGTCAAGGCGTTTCTAAAGTAGGCGAAATTTTGGATGTTGCTGTAGAACATGAAATTGTTAAAAAGAGTGGTTCATGGTTTAGTTATCAAGACACAAAACTGGGTCAGGGTCGAGATGCTGTTAAGAAAATGATTAAAGACAATCCAGAGTTAATGGATGAGTTAGAAGAAAAAATAAAAGAGATCTTGAAAAAAGAAGATTAATTATAAAAATCCCGATTCGTCGGGATTTTTTATGCCTTTAAATCTGCTTCCAAAGACGTTGAGATGAGATTGTAAACTTCCTCACAAAAACTGTTTGTGTCCTCTATTGTAAGGTTTTCTGTTGAGATTGTAGGATGTACTTGTACGCGCATTTTCCCTGGACTACCACTAAAAAAAGTATAGGATAAGCGTTTTTTATTATCAAAAAATGTCATGGGTACTAAAGGGACTTTATGGTTGATGGCGAGTCGGAAGGCTCCCGCCTTAAAACGGTCTAAAACGATCGATTCTTTTGGCACACCGCCTTCGGGGAAAATACAAATACTGGCGCCTTCTTTGATTCTCTTTTGAGCTCTAATAAAAACGGCTTTTCGGCTTTCTGGGCTGCTTCGATCCACTAATATACAAGTGCGTTTATAGAAAAATCCAAAGATTGGGATTTTAACTAATTCTTTTTTGCCAATAAACACAAACGGATGGTCCTTAAACGCGACAAACATGAGCATGATATCCGCCATGGAGGTGTGGTTGGCTACAAACACATAGCTTTGTCCTTTTACGAGGGCCTCTGGACGCTTCACTGTCCAGAAATGTCCCATCCCAATAAGAATACACTTGGCCCAAATGCGAGCTAGCTTGAAAAAGAAGGGATACCATTGTTGTTTTAGTACGGATAAAAACAAAAAAGGAAACATCAAAATAATGGGGAGAGCGACTAGGACATAGAACCAAATTCTATATAAAAACCACAACGGATATTTTATAATTCTAAACACGCTCAAATCTACTAAAAAAATTGAGCTATTGCCCACTATAATGTGCTTTTACTATTTAATCAGATTAAAAAGATAAATAATAGAACGTATTTTGACACCCTTTTCGATTAAAATTAAAGCCTATTAGCCGCAATTAAATTATTTTTACTACATTTAACAAAGACTTAGATCCCAAATCTGATTCTTCATTTTAACCAATTCCTTTTTTAAGTAAGTATAGGGATACTGTAAATACAACAGTGGCATGCGTGTATGCGATGTTTTAAACAGACGTTTCGTATGCTCACAATGTGCATAACTTAAAAATAAAAAATGGAATGCAAAAACAAAAGTGTGAAATGATAAACGAGAACAAAAGTTCCTGTTATCCGGAAATAGAGACGTATAAACAGGAGGTTTGTTCTCCATATAACGAGTTAGCCTACATTTAAGAAACAACAATGAAATTTTCAAGAAAAGAAATATCAAGAGCTGGAGAAACTATGATGACATCAAGTTCTCAATCAGAGGTTAATAAAGCTTTAGGAAAAATAAATACTTGGAGATTACATCATCTACGTCCTCTTAAAATAATGAGAAACGGTCTGGAAAGATTATGTAAAAAACATAAGATAAAACCATCATTTATTTCTCAAAGACTAAAGCGTTTGACTTCAATTCAATATAAACTTGATTTGAACGAAAATATGGGACTTGGAGGAATGCAAGATATTGGAGGATATAGAGCAGTTTTAAAAGATGTAGATGAACTAAAAGAATTAAAAGAGGTAATTGAAAAAGCAAAACTTAATCATAAACTTCTAAAAGTAAATGATTACATCAATAATCCTAAAGATTCTGGTTACAGAAGTATACATTTCATTTATGAATACAACTCTTCTTCAGATACTTTCAACGGATTGAGACTTGAATTACAAATAAGAACAAAACTTCAACACAATTGGGCAACTGCTGTTGAAACTGCTGGAATTATCACTAATACTTCTCTAAAATCAAGTATGGGCCCAGACAAATGGTTAGATTTTTTTAAAATCGTTAGTTCTCTTTTCGCAATTAAAGAGGAAGTACCTTTGCTAGAGATTCATTCTGATAAAACTATGAAAGAGTTAATGCTTGAATGTTATCAGAATTGTGAAGATTTACAAATTATTGAACATTTAAGAGCTTTAGGAGCTACAACAAAGCATTTAGAAAAACAAAATTTTCCAGGAGATTATTATCTTATTAATATTGACATTGAAAAACGAAAAGTAAATTTAAATGTTTACGATAGTTCTTCTTTAGACAACGCTACAGGTAGATATTTAGAACTCGAGAAAGAAATTGAACATTCAAAAAATGCAGTTGTTTTAGTATCTGCTAATTCATTAAGATTATTGAAAAAAGCTTATCCAAGTTACTTTTTAGATACTTCTGAATTTTTAACAGCATTAGAAAAAATAAACGAAAATTGTGTGAAACTTGGATATATAAAAACGTAGGCTAACACCGTATATAATTTATTGCTAGTTCTAGCCTACTTACGAAAGTCCTCGCGGACTTTCTTGGTCGGTAATTATTTACTAAATTAGATGCTTAAAACACGCAACAAACCATATACAAACACGTTGTACACCATTATGAGAAACATTCTGCTAATCATATTTATTTTAGGAAATTTAAGCTTTTCTGTTGGACAAAACAGTAATGTAGAATTACTAAATGAATACAATTTCTATATCGAGAAAAACATAGAAATGGGCAAATGGAGTAAAAAAATATATCTTAAAAACGGTCTTCCAGTAATTGAAGAAAGTTATTGGAAAAAAGAATTACGACATAGAACTGAATTTGAATATGATAAACATAATAATATAAAAAAAGAAACAGAAACTTTTGAAATTAATGAGGGTAAAGTCAATAATGTTTCTGACATTAAACTGAGATATGACAACGGATTACTTACTCACAGAGAATATAATTACGGTCTGAGAGAAAAATATTCTGACTTCAACAAGTTAGGAAAACCCAAAGTAATTGAAAGAATTGAGGAATCTGATTTCAAAATATGGCCGAATAAAGAACTAATAGAATACGATAATCAAGGCAATATTACTAAATCAACTGAATACAGCACTTACGAGGATTTGAACGGAAAAACTATTAACGAAATAGCTACAACTTATTATAAATACGACGACAAAAAAAATGTGATTGGAATTAATAGAGAATTTGAACCAAAACAAGAATTTCCAATTATAATTACAGGCGGACCATCTATGTACGAGTATGAATATTATAGATATAAATACAATAAAAATGGACTTTGGACAAAAAAATATAAAACTGTTAACGGAAAAGAATATTTAGTTGCTTTAAGGAAATATAAATAACGGTGTACAACATCGTATAAAAATAATTGCGGCTTAGTGCTTAATCAAAGGTCGTTGCGTGTTTGTAACATCTGATTTTCCTTCGGAAAATCCTCGCATACAAACCCGCAACTATTCTTATACATAAACGTTGGCAATAATTTAAAACAAACTTTACGAAATGAAAAAACTGAATTTAGTAATTGGAATTTTAATTGGAATAATGATTTTATCATGTTCAAATGACGACGACGAAACACAAGTCGCGGAAAATGA
>Ga0209533_1000981_pt1 | contig 27001 bp, 28 predicted proteins | sample COG_04_FD_184748 | JGI IMG/M metagenome (GOLD analysis project Ga0209533, IMG submission 184748) | Pelagic Microbial community sample from North Sea - COGITO 998_met_04 (SPAdes) (version 2) | ecosystem: Environmental > Aquatic > Marine > Neritic zone/Coastal water | place: Helgoland, sampling...
TAAAAATCATGCCATCTGTTGTGTTGCCCTCGCCGGCTAAAGTAAATCTTTTTCTGCATATCACAGGCCGCCGCCCAGACGGCTACCACAGTTTGCAGAGAATCTTTCAGTTGCTGGACTACGGCGACTATCTAACTTTCGACACTAACAACAGCTAGCCAGTTTAAAATAATCTCGTCGATAACAGCATCACTCGCGGCTGAGTGCAGCAACGCAACTGTTGAGATACCTGGTTGGCATATATAGGCTCCCTGTTATTTTTATACAGTGGTCAAGCAATCCCTCAAAAGCTAAGCCCTAGCTACTGAGTGTACTACTTACTAAAGACCTAGTCGTCTACCATAACAATTGATGGCGGTGCATGCATAACTTTATTGTTCAACCATAGCTGTGCTGCCACCTGTTGCCCCACTGCGATGTAAGCGGCTGACAAAGCACCTAGAGGGTCGGTCGCAACCGTCGGCAACCCCTGGTCGACATCCTTCCTTATGCGGGCATCCAGAGGCAGAGAGCCAAGCATTGCCGTATTATATTCTTGTGCCATCGTTTGAGCACCTTGCTGGCCAAATATGGATTCTTCATAGCCACAGTTAGAGCAGATATGCGTGGCCATATTTTCCACTATGCCCAGCACAGGGATACCCACTTTATTGAACATTTCAATGCCCTTTCTGGCATCGATAAGAGCTACCTCCTGAGGGGTAGTAACAACCACTGCGCCAGACACACTGAGCTTCTGGGCCAGGGATATTTGAATATCTCCTGTTCCCGGAGGCATATCGACCACAAGATAATCCAGTTCGCCCCAAATGGTCTGTTCCAGAAGCTGACTTAGCATGCGTGTGGCCATAGGCCCACGCCAAATCATCGGAGCCTTTTCTTCAGACAAATAACCCACAGACATAGACTTTATGCCCATGCGAATAACCGGCTTTAGAAATTTTTCATCCACTAGCTCCGGCTTTACATCATCTGCAACACCCAGCATGGTGCGCTGGCTAGGACCATAAATATCAGCGTCTAAAAGCCCCACTTTAGCGCCCTCAGCATGCAGTGCTAAGGCAAGGTTAACCGCCGTAGTGGACTTGCCGACACCGCCTTTGCCGGAAGCCACCATAATAATATTTTTGATTTCCCGTAGATGCCCAGTGCCGGTCTGACCGGGACAGGCGGTCACATCGCCACTAATCTCTACCTGCGGATCCGAAAACCCAGCGGCCTGTAACTTAGCCTTGATACTGAGCGCAATCCTGGCCTCAGAGGTAATACCTCGATAACCCAGTTTTAATTTTAAAAAAACTTGGTTATCGCGCACCGACAACTGGTCTATAGCACCCAAGCTTGCATAGTCCTGTTGCAAAAATGGGTCCAGAGTAGTCTCTAGGATTTGGTGAACTAATTCTTCTGAGGACAATGTCACTGGTTATTCAACAAAGGCGCGTTCGATAACATAGGTGCCAAGCTCACCGTGGCGAGTTTCAACAAACCCTCGCTCGTCCAAAATTTTTACAGTGTCTTTGAGCATAGCTGGACTGCCACATAACATGGCTCTATCTACTTCAGGGTCCAGTGGCGGCAGGCCTATATCATCAAATAATTTACCTGAGACAATCAGATCAGTGATACGCCCCTGAAATTTATAATCCTCGCGAGTTACCGTCGGGTAATAGATTAATTTGTCACGTACTTCTTCGCCAAAATATTCATTATTGGGCAACAGGTTAGTCACTAGATCCTGGTATGCCAGCTCATTTACATTGCGAACACCATGGGTAAGTATGATTTTGTCATAGGCTTCGTAACACTCTGGATCTCGGATAATACTTAAAAAAGGCGCTAAGCCAGTACCTGTGCTAAATAGATAAAGATGCTTTCCAGGCAGCATATTGCCAACGGTCAATGTTCCAGTAGATTTGCTGTTAACCAATATCTCGTCACCCACTTTAAGGTGCTGAAGTTTGGAGGTGAGTGGGCCATCAGGCACTTTAATGCTAAAAAACTCTAGCTCTTCTTCGTAATTGGCACTAACGATACTGTAGGCCCGAAGTAGAGGACGATCCTCCTGCTGGAGCCCTATCATTGTGAAATGACCATTTTCAAACTTAAAACCCATATCTCGAGTTGTTTTAAAACTAAACAGCGTATCGTTCCAATGATATACCTCGGTGACTGTCTCAGTCATCAGTGTAGCCATAACTTAAGCATTCCTATAAAGAGTGAATAAAAGGGCCCAAGGCCCATCAAATAAAAACTTAGTCACTAACCGCAAGCGTGGTTTTCTATGCGCCTGCCAGGGCTATATTCAATTAATCAGTTCCATTGCCCGACTTGCTGCTATGGCCTGTAGGTAAGGCCAGGGATAAATACCCTTATCATGACCATCAGCGAAGATAACCTGAATTCCGGAAGTGCCCATTGGCAGGATATTCGATACCTGGGCTTTATCCGTTATGACATCAATACCAACTTGTTTTTTAGCTCGACAAACAGAGCAGGCGCAGTACCTTCTTAGGGCCTGTCCAGAAATCGAGCTTTTACTACCATCGGCCCATATAAGCTCCAGAGCCTCAGACTGCTTTTTGTATTTAACCGAATGAGGTGCATCTAAATTCATCTATGGGTGTACCCGAATTGATAAAACCTAAGATCGAGGTTAGTCACAGGTTCATAATTAGCGCATCGCGCTTACCCGGTTGGTCAGCCCACTCTTGCGCATCCGGAAGCGGATCTGTGGTTTCTGTTATCTCAGGCCATGTCTCGGATAAATCGGCATTGATCTGGATATACTCCTGAAACTCATCGGGTAGATCCGCTTCGTCAAAAATCGCATCCACAGGACACTCTGGTACGCAGAGAGCGCAGTCAATGCAGCCCTCTGGGTTAATAACCACGAAATTGGGACCTTCGTGAAAGCAATCTACCGGGCACACGTCAACGCAATCAGTAAACTTACATTTAATACATTGCTCAGTAACCACAAAAGTCATTATCTATGCCTCCGCTTCTGCAGCATCTGCGATACGCTCACTGGCCCAACGGGCCAATTTCCGCACATCTGGATCATTGTCATTCTTAGCAATTTCCAGGAGGGGGAGACCATCAACATTTTTAATTTCACCCAGGGCAGCAACCGCTGATTTACGCAGATTACTGATCGGGTCTTCGATGCACTTAGCGAGTGCAGAAATCCCTTCTGGGTTACCAAGAATACCGATGGCCTCGGCCGCTTTTTCCTGCACCTGCCAGCGCTCATCATCTATCGCCGAGATTAGCAGACCCAGTGATTCAGCCACCTTGAGCTTGCCCAATCCCTTAATTGACTCAACTCGCACTAGCCAGTTTTCATCGGTGATGGCTGACATAAGCGTGTCAGAAACCATAGGTGCGGGAGCAAAAATCAAGGTCCCCACCGCAGCCCGCCGAACTTCAGCGTCGGCGTCATTACTGACTACTGACATCAACTGAGGTAGGTTCTCAACGTCCTGGAGATAACCCAATACACCTACTGCTTCTCTGCGCACGCTCGGGTGAGCATGCTGCAAAAGCTCAATCGCATACGAGCGAGCATCTTTGATCCGCAGTTGCTTGAGAGCCCGCAACACAGCAGACAGAACAAAAACATCATCTTTCTTTAAGGCCTCCAACAGTGCTGGCGCTACCGACTTATCTTTTAAGTCTGCCAGGGCGCTTGCAGCTGCGTTGCGTACGTTTTCGTCCGGCGCAGTCAGAGCTTCAACCAGCGCATCCATCATGTCGATGGGTTCAAATTCATCGATAACCTTGGCGGCTTCCATACGTACGTCAGCTTCAGAGTCGCTGAGGGCAGTAATTAATAGTTCGACTGCTTCGGGTTCTGGGCTATCGACCAATTCCATAACCGCTACTCTGCGGATACCTGGGTCTGCATCCTGTAGTCGTGTCTCAATCGAAATTAATAGTGGATCTGTAAAATTTGACATAGATAGCCTCAGCGCAATAAGTAAGGAATATTTACTGTTACTGCATCTGTCGGGCAGTCTGTCTCACAGGGCATGCAATACCAGCATTCGTCATACTTCATATGAGCCTTTCCTGACTCTTCATTTATCCATAAAACATCTAGCGGGCAGACATCGATACAGGTCCGACAACCTTTTTCTGCAATACATTTGTCGTCATCAACTACGACGGGAACTATTGAAATTTGTGATGCTATTGGCATTGATAATGCTCCATAAATTTAGTTATTTAGCCGGCCTGCTGAACGCGCATTTGTGCGTAGGCATTCTTTTCGCTGTCATCTAGCTCGACAACATAGGGGTCGATTGGGCGAGTCTTGCAAACCATTTCGCCACTGTCATTTTTGTATAACTGAACATGGCAGAACCAGTCTTCATTATTTTTCTCGGGATAATCCACATAATGGTGGTAAAGACCCCACCGGCTCTCTGTGCGATACATGGATGCCACGGCCGCCATTTTGGCGCAGTCATAAATATGCTGAGCTTCGTTGGCTCTGAGGAGTTCATGAGCGTCACGCGCATAGAGGTATTGGATATCTTCCTCCATAGCCTCCAACCGTTGCAGACCAATATCCATTTTCTTTGTGACCTTGGGTGGCTGTAGGTAGTCATTGACCAGGCGACGGACTTTATATTCGAACTGGCTGGGCGGAATACCATCAGATCTTTTCATTGGCGCAAGGATTCGGTCTCGCTCTGCGGTGATAAAATCGACATCTAGCTCAGCAAACTCTCGTCCAGCAGCAAATTCAGCGGCATTAGTGCCACAGATTTCACCGAAGACAAATGCGCCGAGCATATAACTATGAGGGATCGAAGCCATATCACCAGCACCATATAAACCAGGTACGGTGGTCTCACCTTTTTCATTGGTCCATACGCCAGAGGCTGAATGACCAGCACAAAAGCCGATTTCGGAAATATGCATTTCAACCATTTTGGTTCGGTAGTCAACACCGCGACCATCGTGGAAACGACCGCGACTGGGGCGTTCATTGGTGTGAAGAACATGTTCGATTTCTTGAATAGTCTCTTCAGCCAAATGATCAAGTTTCAGAAACACCGGGCCATTGCCGCCCTGCAGCTCATTAAAAAACTCCATCATCATTTGACCACTCCAGTAATCGCACTCAATAAAGCGATCACCTTTAGAGTTGGCGGTATAACCGCCAAGGGGGCCAGTTACATAGGCACATGCGGGGCCATTGTAGTCTTTCAACAGAGGGTTAATTTGATAGCACTCAAGACCAGTTAGCTCGGCACCCACCTGGTAGGCCATAGAATGACCATCGCCACAGTTGGATGGATTCTCATAAGTACCGTACAGATAGCCAGATGCCGGCAAACCAATGCGGCCCGCAGCACCAGTACACATAACGACAGATTTGGCGCGAATTACTAACACTTCGGCAGTACGTGTATTAAGTGAGATACAACCGCAGGCATTGCCTTCACTATCTTTAATCACACGAATCGCTTGGAAGCGATTTTCGACGACCACACGATGACGGCGTAAACGGCGATAGAGGATTTTTTTGATGTTATGCCCCTCAGGCATGGGTAACACGTAAGTGCCCAAATGATGCACCTTTTTCATATCGTATTCGCCGGTTTCGTCCTTTTGAAAATAAACGCCCCAGTTATCAAGTTTTTGAATCATTGCAAAAGAATTCTCAGCATAGGTCATCACACCTTTTTGCAAGAGCACTCCATCATTGGCAATGGTGATCTCTTTTACATAGTCCTCGGGCGTAGAGTGCCCAGGCACAACAGCATTATTGAGACCATCCATACCCATACTAATGGCACCAGACCGCTTTACATTGGCCTTCTCTAGCAGCATCACCGATGCTTCCGGATTCTTTTCTTTGGCGGCTACTGCTGCCATGGGACCGGCAGTACCACCACCGATGATCAATACATCAATGTCTTTTACCGATATGTCGTCAGGGAGATTCATATGTTTCCTCGTCCTATTTACGATATTTAAGTGGAATTTCTCCCACCGATTAATTTTTTACAGCATACAAAAAATACGTGTTTTGCAATTACGATCTTTCTATCTGGAACTGGTACTTATAGGTGTCACCACGAAATGCCAGATATTCAAAATCAACGGGGTTTCCTGAACGGTCATGGGTCAACCGCTGTACCCACATAATCGGACTACCAGACTCACAGTCGAGTAATTTAGCAATACTGGCATCCGCTGGCCGCGCTTCTAAACTAACCTCCGCATGCCCCAATTCAATTCTTAACTCGTTTTCCAGCAGCGGAAAAATATCGCCAACCATGTCCTTTGAAAATAATTTTCGCCCTATGTCTGTAGGGAAATAAGAGGTATCAACAGAAACCGGCTCGCGGTTTAGATATCTCACTCTTACCACCTCAACAACACCGTCTTTCGCTAATACACCCAATTTACTGCGCACTTCTCGGCTCGGCGTCATTTCACGAATACTGATTAACCTAGCTGAGGCTTCATAACCTTTGGGGCCCATGGCTTCAGCAAATCCCTGTAGATATTTCACATCCTGGGTGGCCTTAGGTTTGCTGGCGAAAGTGCCCTTGCCCTGGGACGTAAAAATCAAGCCTTCGACATGTAAATACCTCAACGCCTGTCGAACTGTTATGCGACTGACACCAAACGATGACATCAGCTCACTCTCAGAAGGCATCTTCTGGTAAGGGGCGTAGCGCCCGCCCAAGATATCCTTTTTTAATGCCTCTTTTATCTGCATATAAAGAGGTAAATGAGACATATTTTCGTTGACTAAAGCACCCATATCCGACCCCCGATTCTGAGCCTCAAATTGTACTTGTCATAACAAGTAATAACAAGGTTTATTGAAAATGAAATATGCCTGAAACCCTCAATATCACTGGCCTGCAGCCAAATGGTGCAAAATATAAAAGAGCACCAAAATGGCACCATCTCATGCACCTAACAGGTGCAAATATATCCCTATTTTGACTCTTTTCCTGGCTGTTTATGGGCAAGAAAAACTGTCACCGCCTCTATAGCTTGCGGAGACAAATTTGTGGCTATCTTGTGCATACTAGCAGTCACATCATTGGTTCGATTTGCAGACTTAAAGTCTTCTAACTGCTTAACCAGATAAGCCTTATGCTGACCAAATAACCAAGGAGCATCGGCAGCGATTTGCTGTTTTTCTCGCCCGCCTGATCGGTCATGACAGTTCGCGCAGGCCTGGGTTGTGCCGATACCCTGATAAAATATTTTTTCGCCTTCATTAAACAGCTGTACAGTTTGGGGATCTGACCCTAATTGGGCAGCCGATGGCAGCGGTAGCTGGGCAAAATAATGAGCTATGGCCTCTATGGCATCCATATCCACTTCTGTGGTGATAGCTTCCATCTGTCCACCATCGTTAGTTCTTCGTCCGGCGTTAAAATCTCTGAACTGCTTACTGATATAAGCTGGCTTTTGACCCGCCAACTTGGGGAACTTCGCCATCCGGCTAATACCGTTGAGACTGTGGCACATGGCGCAGATCTCCCACTCTGCCATTCCCTCTTTATCAATCATTCCTGCCGCAATATAAGGTGATGTATAACCACAGACCATTGCTAAGATGCTCACCTTAAAAAGACTTGCCCGTATTCCCATCATCTGTGCTGACATTTAGTGATGGTGATGATGGGTGTCGGTGCTACTAGTCTCTGTATCTACCAGACCAGTCTTTGAAACCTGCATCAAAAACTCAATGACAGCACCATCTGCAAACTTGAAGCTGACCGGGAAGCTGCCCCCTAGTGGTCTTGGCGCCAATGGTTTGCGCATCATAAGATGCAGGCCACCGGACTTAAATTGAACTTTGGCACGAGGCTCAACAGATAGGCTGGGCAGCATGCGCATGCTTAGAACACCATCAATCGATAGGGACTGGTGAATCTCAATACTCTCATAAGCAAGACTCGACACCTCTACCAGTTCAATACTGTCGCTGGAATGGTTTTGCAAACTCAAATAACCCGCATGCATTGCCATTGTGGGTGGTGCTGCCGGCGACCAGGCATCTACCACCTGAATTTTATTATCAGGGCGACTTACACTCAGATACATATATGCCAGCAAGCCAGTAACCAATACGCCTAACGCAACTATCCTAATCATCAAACTGGACTCCTCGAATTAATTGAATCAGATAATCTCCTGTCCTATGAGGATGGAACGGCGGGTTCAGTTTGGCGACCATTTCTCCTCTCGGGTTAATCACTGATACAAAGGCGGTGTGCAACACATCGTATTCACTGTCGTCTGGTGTCTTTTTGTCCAGACGATAAAAGGCATTCAGACTTTTAATAAGATTATCAATCTGACTAACCTCACCAGTTAAGCCTATGTATTCGGGGTGAAAATAGGCAAGATAGTCCTTTAAAACGGGGATATCACGGTCCGGATCTACAGCCAGAAAGAGTATGCGAGGAATAAGCCCTGGACTCAGTCGCAGGCCCATCTCGGCTCGCACTGCTTCTAGATTTGCCAGAGTGACCGGACAGACATCCGGACAGGTAGTAAAGCCAATAAACACTAGTGACCAATGATTTTTTAATCTCTCCAGCCCAAAGGGCTGATTGTATTGATCACTGAGCAAGAACGGCTTGACCTCATTGGGAGCCCTAAGTGTCACATAGTCTTCGGTAGCTGAATGAGCCTGACTGATAAGCAGACACTGAGCCACCAAGAATAGACCGATAAGGAAACTAGTGCGTTTCGGCCGCATAGTCTAGGCTCCAACCTGCTCAAAAGCTTTGAGACTCTCTGCACGAATATGACCCAGGCACTGTTTCTTTAACTCAACAAAACCATCAGATGTGGCCATTTCCGGTTTCCGCGGTCGCTCCAGATCGACTTTAAGGTCAGCAATCACCGAACCTGGGCTGGCGCTCATTACCAAAACACGGTCTGCGAGAAAGATTGCCTCGTCAACATCATGAGTGACAAATAACACAGTTATACCAAACTCAGACCAGATATTGAGCAGGCTTTCCTGCATCATAATTCTGGTCTGCGCATCCAGAGCCCCAAACGGCTCATCCATCAACAACACACGGGGATAATTGGCCAGAGCGCGAGCGATACCAACTCGCTGCTGCATACCACCGGAAAGTTCACCGGGGAAACTATCAGCTATCTTGCTGAGCCCAATCATAGCTAAAAAGGTGTTGGCGATAGAACTACATTCATCCTTGCTACAACCCGCTAACTTCGGGCCAAAACCGATATTTTCTACCACGGTCTTCCATGGGAAAAGCGAGTACTGCTGAAATACCATGCCCCGATCCGGACCCGGAATGGTAATTAGCTCATCGTCAACCAACACCTGGCCAGAAGAAGGCGTTACATAGCCCGCGACCGAATTAAGGAGCGTGGATTTACCGCAGCCTGAGGGGCCAAGAATACAGACAAATTCACCGGGATTAATGGTCAAGCTTGTCTCTTTGACAGCTACGTTCTCGTCAGCCCCAGAGCCAAAAACAATACTGACACCCTGAATATCGATGCGCCCAGGTTTACCATTGCCGGCAGCTTTTTTGGCTTTATTTTTATACATTGAAATTACATCTGCGTTCATTGCTATTTCCTAAACTGGTTTTAAATATGGGCGTAGACTTGATACCGAGAGTTAGCTGTCGCGCGAGAAGCGGCTATGTATAAAGAGGCCAGCAGAAAAAAATAACCGGCAATATTGACCCAGACACCTATGGGCTCAAGCCACAGAGAGGTTGATACACCAAGACCCATCATAGCTAGCCCTACCACCCAAGTAGGCGTGGAACAACAGACTACCCAAGACATGGTGATCGAGGCGAGTGAAACCAGGGTAGCACCAAGGCCTGTAGCTACACCGGCACCGCGAGTCGCTCTAGGGGAGCACACTCGATTGCCATTGCGCAGTAATAGGTAGTTTGCTGATAACAGAATGCCTAGTAACAGCACCCCCAAGACTTTGACCGGCGCGATAAACAAACTCCACTCTGAAATACCAGTACCGTAGTCATAATTCATAAACCCAATTTCCAGCAACCATTCGTCTTTCATAATAAGTAGCATGTCGAGCCATGAGGGTGTGGAAAGCCATATGCGCTCGATATTAAATGCCCAGGCATGAAAGTTAAGATAATTAGGTAGGCCCTCGAAGCGGATGATTAAGGCCATCATTAACGCCAAGTAATAAAGCACCGAGAAAACAACCGCCAGGCCCAGCCAAGCTAAAAGGTTCTGCCACAGGGTATTCTTTATGAAATCAATTCGGGACATAGCTATTGATCACCGCTGCTTGTCTTTCCAGCGCAGCGCTGGCTTCATCATTAGCTTGACCAGATAGGTAGAGACGGTTCCCAAACCACCGATAATAAGCATCCCCACAACAATATCCGGGTAGTTAATGAGCGAGTAGGCGTTCCAGGTGAAGTAACCTATGCCGTACTGGCCTGAGATAATTTCGCCTGCAAGTAGCGAGAACCAACTGATACCCATACCAATTGCCAGGCCAGCAGCAATACTGGGAAGCGCCGCAGGCAATACCACATGATAGAACACGGCAAATTTACTAGCTCCCAATGAACGAGCGGCACGAATCAACACATCCGGAGTCTGGTCAACACCGTGCAAAGTATTAAGAATAATTGGGAAAAGTGCGCCCAAAAAAGTAATGTAAACAATCGAAGATTCCTCTGTTGGCCACATCAAGATAGCCAGTGGAATCCAGGCAACTGCCGGTATCGGACGAACAATTTCAATATAGGGCAGTACCGCGGCACGAGCCATTTTAGAGCGGCCCACTATGACACCGGTAATCACTCCAAGTACTACAGCTATACTGTAGGCTATTAAAATTCGGCGAATACTCACAGCAATATGGATATAGAATTCTGGATCGCCCAGATGGACAATAAACGCTCCACCCACCTTTACTGGCGATGGTACGTTTTCAAAATTGATAAAATAGTTAAAGTTATATTTGGTTGCTAGGTGCCAAATAACAATACCTATAACCAGAGACAGAGCACCTATCAGAACAGACTGTAATTGTGTAGCAGATAGTGCCGCTATGAGCGATGGGACTGGCTTAAGGGTAGCTTGCTTAGTCTCAGGCTTTGCCCCCTTAGCCAATGCCGGGTCGGCTGCTGCATCTTGCTGAACACCAGAGGCTTGACCATCAATACTATTACCCACCACAGTTAAACTCATATCAACCACTCAGATTTGTTTTTTAAAGTTGGAAGATCTGCCGCCTCACAAAATAATCTTGTTTGGCGACAAATCATAGTTAGATACTTAACAGATAGAACTTAGCTGCCCAGTGTTGCCAGGGCTGCCTCGTAATCCATAACCTTGCCTTTGGCTGCGGCGGCAAACGCATCAGCATCGGGCTTGCGCAAGAAGGTTTCGAACCCACTGTCAGTCAGCACATAGAATGCAGTCTTACCAAACAGCTTGAGACCAGTCTCTTTGTCATAGACATAAGTTGCATTCAGCTTAGCGCCAGTTTTTCGGAAGCCATCTATGGCAGCCAAAAGATCTTCGATGGTCTTGTAAGCAGATATACCTTCGCGAGAATGCCAGATTTCCATGGGTAAGCTGGCATTTGCAAGAGCCGGATCAACCATTGCATTTTTCTCGTCCTTATAGCTTTTACCTAGGTCTTTGTAGGCAGCCTGCACATATTCCTCAGTAACCCACTCATCAAAATCCAGTGGCGGTATCGCCTTCTCTTTAACCAAAACACCATGATTGAACGCCAGTGCATCAATCCACTTAGACTTAATAGTAGGATCAAGAGTGAGGTGACCACCTTCAGAGAAATAGATGTAAAGAACTTCTTTCTCAACACCAGTCCACTTCTCCATTAGATCAACAGCTTTGATAGGATCTGCTCTGATCCAGTCTCCTGCCTCATAGACAGCTTTTACAAAGGCAGTTGCAACTTCCGGATACTTGTCAGCGAAGTCTTCTCGAACTACCACACCATGCAGATAAGGGACACCGGTTTCACTGCCGTCATAGATTTTACGACCAGTACCACGGAATTCCATCAACTCAGACCAGGGGCAGAAATCGGCATGGGCATCAATTTTCTTAGCGGCGATATTAGCAGCGCCGACAGCCGGGCTTTGATTCTTCAACATGTAGTCTTTCTTAGAGAAGCCAGTATCCTGCATGCCCTTTAGTAGCATCCCCCATGCGGCACTACCCACTGGTACAGAAACGTCTTTACCTTTGAGATCTTCAATACTGTAGATATCGGAATCAACAGGAACAACAATCGCGTTGCCGCTGCCTTTTAGGTTATAACCGGTACCAGCGATATATTTGGTACGCAGTGAGTCAGTGGCCTGAAACTTGGCGCCATTAACAATCAGAGGATAGTCGCCCATCACACCAAAGTTGAGCTTGTTAGCCATCATTTGGTTGGTGATTGGTCCTCCCGAAGAGTAATCACTCCAACTAACATCATATTCGACATCAGCATATTTGCCGGTTGTTGGAAGATGCTTTTCAAGTAGTTTTAACTCTTTGACTACAATGCCTGCTGTGTATGTATCGGTACACATGCTTTGATGGCCGATGGCGATACGAATTGTTTCAGCCTGTGCCTGGAGAGCAAAAGCTGATAACAAACCGATAACTGGAACTAGTTTGGTTCTGATATTCATTCTAAAAGCCTTTTTAAAAGTTTTCCGAGGTTAACTTGTCATGGCGTGTTATAACCATTCACCTTAATAATGCATAGCGCATGCCAAGATTCAGAAAATCCGAGGTACTTTTTTGTAAGCTTATGTTTTAACTTTAATTTTTTTAATTTTCTTAATAACTGTTTAAGAGTTAGTTGCCCGCAATTGCAACCATTAATGCACAACTTCAGGGCAGTAATTTCTCGACAAGTTTATTGAGGGGCATTAATTATCAGAGCTTTGGGCGTCTGGTAATACAACATATCAAGCTTAGAGCGCTCAATAACTCACCGATTACTGACCATTTTGATCGGACAAAAAAAATAGCTATCCTGGGATAGCTATTTTCATTAAGACATTCCTTAAGCTGCTGTAAGGAATTAGTTGGCAGTAGCTCGCTTGGGATCGAACAACTGCCAACTCTGTTGCTTAGGGCTTTAGGCTAAGGCTTATAGCTTTAACTGCAGGCCTAATTTAACAACAGATACATCACCTGCACCCGCAGTGTCCTGGCTGCCATAAAACAGGCCAATACGAGCACCGTGGCCACGGATAACGGAGGTTACACCCACATCCCAACGGGTGGTATCTTCAACTGTACTATCAGCTGGTGAGAACGACTGAAAACGGATGCTAGGCTGTATGCGGCCTGGTCCAAACTGACCCGGAGGCATATAGGAAATAGACATCAAGTAAGCATCACCCTCTTTGGCGGTGTTGCCTCCATACTGATCATAATCATAAACTGCCGCTTCAACGGTAGTCACAGCACCACTTGAAAGATTTTTCTCCATCATAAAGTCAAGGTTATAAGCTGAGAAATCGGAGGTCGCAGTACCATCACCAAACGCATCTTGCTGCTGCATAGCAGTCAGGCCAACAGTTAAGATATCCTTTTTACCAAAGTAGGTGCTTTTACCCATGTAACCTTCTTTGTCCCAGAAGCTGTAAGCTAGACGGCCTGAGAACGCTTCGCTATCAGTGGGTACAGCTGAGTCTTGCTTGCCATTAAACATACCGAAAGAATATGCCAGACGGCCATCTGCTTTGGATCCGATAATTGCGACACCATCATCTCGACCACCTTTTTGCGGTATTGGGTACTTGGAAGCCACACCAGGATATTGCCAGGTCGGAAGATTGTAGGAACCACTCAGATTAGCGCGATCACTTGGCGGGATAAAACGGCCTGCCCAAACATTGACTGTGTTGCTAAGTTTAAATTTAGCCAGGGTGTCGAGCATTACCATGGTACCGCCTTTATGCTCGGTTTGAAGCTGGAACGCTATGCTGTCAGTAACCTTACCTTTGAGATAAAAACGCATGCTATGAAGATTGGTTGAAAACGAATCTCCCTCAGCAGCACCGTCCTCTTGAGAAATTACCTCAGCGCGAATACTGCCACCAAATTCAATCGCCGAATCATCTGACAATTGCATTTTTGCGCCTGCATAGGTTTGACTGTTGGCTAACATTGCACCTGCCAATACACATAGTGAAGTTGAAGTCTTTAAGTTCATGTTAATTCCTTACATTTTAGGTTGATGGATTGTTTGTGCGAAAATTGTTTTATGCCTACTACCTGAATCCTGCGTTATCTCCCAATAACAGGTTGGTAGACTGTTGCCATGTGCTTCCTAGCGCAGCGAGCGAAGCGTCGCATTGTGGGCCAGCCAAAAAACATACTCCAAATGGCAGACCGTCCTCTCTTATAGCTGCGGGCACGGCAATCGCCGACAGCTGTAATATGTTGGCGTAATAGGTGTAGTAACCCATATTTGTATTTAAATTGACCGGATCAGCGGCAACCTCGTCGATCCTGTAAATAGTCCCAGCCGTGGGTACCATCAAAATATCGATATTAGAAAACACACCTCTGGTAAGCGCCTTTAACTCTGTTATCCGGTAGTACTCGTTACATAAATCGACGGCTGAGTACTGCTTGGCCTTCTCAACAATAGATTTCACATTGCTGTTAACCTGATTTGGGTTGCTGTCTAAAAATGACTCCAGAGACGAGTAGCGCTCAGCCAGCAATGGGCCATCAAAAAGCATCTTTCCTGCTTCCAAAAAATGCGTGAAATCTATCTCTGTCACTTCAGCACCCAAGGATTTTGCTTTTCCAATAGCATCGTCAAAGCACTGCTCGGCTAAGGTGTCGCCAAAAAATTGGCGATTTTTTTCGTCTGGAATTGCAACGACCAAATTCTCGAAGGAATCAGGCACCCTACTGCAAGCTTGCTGACTTGCTCGCAAAAATGGATCATTGATATCCACTCCAGATGCCTGATCAAATACCCGTTTGGCATCTGAGCACGTCAGGGCAAAAATAGGCACACAATCGAAAGACCGATTGGCATATATCATCCCTTTTGTGCTGATGATTCCGGGGGTAGGCTTGAGGCCAACTATATTGTTGAGTGCAGCCGGGATTCGACCCGAACCACCGGTGTCGCTCCCCAGAGAAAAACTGACCAGACCAACAGCTACGGCAACACCTGATCCGGAGCTAGAGCCGCCGGGAATATAATCTGGATTAAATGAATTAACCGGATGACCAGGACTGCGCACACCAACCAGACCAGTTGCAAACTGATCCATGGTGTTTTTACCAACCAAGATAGCACCGGCAGCGATTAATTTTTCCACTACCACTGCGCTCTGTTGTGGAAAATGTGAGAATCCAGGGCAACTCGCAGTAGTCGGCAAGCCCTGTACATGAATATTGTCTTTTACCGAAAATGGGATGCCATAGAGTGGCAGTGATCTTGAATCTACAGAGAGTAAATCATGCGCATTTTCCAATGCGTCCTGCTTGTCAGACAGCACAGTCCATACATGATCTTCACCTCTGGCATCAATGCGACGATAAACTTCTACAATGACATCGACAGGAGTGATGCTTCCATCAGCATAACCAGCCTGTAAGCTGGGTATAGACAGGCTCATTGATTCCAAGATCGAATTGGTTTTCATATTGATAGTCAATTTAATAGGGTTCTGATCAGGCAGGTATGCATGGTGCATACCTGCCATGCAGGCAATTACTTGATGATAGATTCAAGATATTCAGGGTGAATAAAGTCAGACATTTTCTTTTCTGAAGCTGCAGCTGGCAGACGCTTTTGCTCGTACAGGAAGTTGCCTGTAGAAACCAGCGTATCAACAAAACCACCGTTGTCTTCAGTTGTACCCATGTACTGCTGGGTAAGCTGTTTATCGCAGGGGACCATCTCTGTTCCCTTCATCATGCGTGTTGCATCATCAAGCGAAAGCTCCAGTTCTTTGGCAATAATTTTTGCAGTTTCAGCTGGGTTATTAAGCCAAAAATCGATACCAGCACACTCAGCCTTGAGGAACTTGGTGACATAGTCGGGGTATTTTTCGGCAAATTCATTCATAACAACGCCGACATCCCAAGTTGGGTAACCGCGGGCAGCCATCAGTCCAGAAGTATTGAATAGGTGACCATCATCTTTCAGTACACGACCCAGAGCTGGCTCCCAGAACCATGCCGCATCAATATCACCGCGACTCCAGGCCAGTGCGATATCGTTTGGACGCAGGTCAACAATCTTCATTGACGCTGGATCTATACCCTCGTCAGCGAGGGCATTAAGCAATAGGTAATGAGTTGTTGAACCAAATGGCGCAGCAATGGTTTTGCCTTTTAAATCTCTGAGATTTTTGATGCCTGCCGAAGTTCGTACTGCCAGAGCTTCTACGTAGTCAAGCATATTCAGAACCATGATGCCCTGAATGGGAAGCCCTCGGGTTACCCCAATAGCCGCAGGTGGATTGCCCAGACCACCAAAGTCAACTTGTTTACCAGCAATAGCACGCAACATATCGCCACCACCGCCTACTTTGATATATTTGATTTCTACACCGGGCATTTCTTTCTGTACCAGGCCCAATGACTTGGTGACTAACTGGGCATTTACCAGATTAAGAAATCCTACGGTGACTGTCTCGGGCTTATCTGCTATTGCCACTGATGACATCAGCGACAAACATAAGCCTGTGATTACTGCTTTTAATTGCTTGTTCATAAAGGTACCTTTTTTGAGTGTGTTAAGTAGTGAAATAAAAACATCAGTCTTTTGAAAACTGCCGTGTTGCCCGAGTCCAGGGCATAAGTGCGTAACCGATAAAGCGCATAACAGCATCTAGCGCTATACCTGTTAGCCCTAAAATAATAAGACCCATAATGACAATATCGCTGAGTAGAAATTTAGCGGCATCCCAGATCATCCAACCTATGCCAGCAGTAGCAGCAACAATTTCAGCAGCGACTAGAACCGTGTAGACAAAGCCAAGAGATATTCGCATACCGGTCAGAATCGTCGGCCCGGCGCCCGGCAGATACACCTCCCGAATTAGCTCCATGCGCGATGCACCCAGAGACTTGGTTGCCAACACAAACGTTGGATTAATATCCTTAACTGCCTGCACAGTGGCGATAATGATTCCTGGAAGCCCTGCCAAAAACAGCAGTGCTAATTTCGATGATTCACCAATACCCAGCCACATCACTAATAGGGTGTAGAGCCCTAGAGGCGGCAATGGACGATAAAATTCGATAAATGGATTAAAAATAGCATGGGCGGTTTTCGACATGCCCATGGAGATACCTAGAGGAATACCCACTAAACAGGCAAGCAGGAATGCCAGAAGTATCCGATACAGGCTGGTGCCCACATGCTCTATCAGCGTTGACCCCTGATAGCCATCAAAAAGAACATCGATAAACGCCAGGTAGATCGCCTTGGGCCCGGGCAAAAATAGCGGGTTAGCCAGCCCTGTCTCGGTAACAAAAACCCAGGCACCCAACATGGCGAGCACAGATCCACAGGATATGGCAAAGCGTTGATTATTGCCGCGTTTAAGCCAATGAGTGACCATTATTCGCTCACACCAAGAATATTCATCAGAGTCAGCGCATAGATTTTGGTGGCGGCAACAGACTTGGGTATAGAAATACTCTCATTGATCGGCGACCAGCCATCTTCACCAGGGCCAAATGTCACTGCATTCATGCCTGCTTCACGGAAACGTATGGTGTCGTTAAAAGCGTTCTTGCGATTGATATGAGGCGTACTTCCCAGCAACTGTTGGTAGGCCTTGGTAATAGAAAGATTGGGCTCTTCAAGCTCTGGAACCGGATCGGTTCCGCCGACAAATAATGAGTCTGGCACCTGGCGCACACTAAACCCTGCCTGATCTACTCCATCTAAACAATTACCCACCACCTGAGAAATATCGGCAATCACAGTATCAATGGTCATGCCCGGCATAATGCCAACAATCGCCAGTATCATGGTGCAGCTGTCTGGTGAGAACTGCATCTCCCCTGGTAGACCACCATCGATTCTCACCACACAAACACAGGGCGGTGTGTGACCCATTAACTCAGCGGGCTCGTGGGCAAAGCTCATGCGGTTCAGCGGCTCGACCAGTGTTGAGGCCATAGTAATAGCATTGACGCCAGTGTCGGGCCGCCAGATATGGGATTTAAGACCTGTGACTGTCAACTCGACTAAACAGTTGCCGGCATTGGCTACCGATATATTCATACCCCAGTCATCAGTATCGCCGCCCCATGCCGTAGGCTCGGCAGTGATAGAGTAATCTGCATGCAAGCCCATGGTTTTGGTCATATAGATCGAGCCATGAAAGCCATTTTTCTCTTCGTCGACTGTGTAGCAACAAATCAGATCACCTTGCAGCCTGACACCTTCATCAAGGACAGCTTTAACTGCCAATAACGAGGCAGCGAGATTACCTCTGGTATCTGAGGTGCCTCTGCCATAGAGCCAGTCACCATGGCGAGTGGCATTAAATGGATTCTGACCACATTTATCCCAGCGCTCAGGCTCAACCGCGGGGTAGGTATCAAGGTGATCATTCAGCATTAGCGATGGGCCACCACCAGTGCCTTTGAGGCGCCCCACCACGTTGGGCCTGTGAGGCTGTGATTCGAATTTTTCAACCTCGAAACCCATAGCTTCGAGCTTGCCAGCCACAAACAGCGCAATAGATTCTTCTTCTCCTGCGGCAATATCCGGGTCCAGAGGGTTCACTGAATGTGGCTGTCCGGTGCGAACCATTTCACTGGTTAGGGAAACCCAATCGTTCTCCTGAATACGTGCAATCACACACTGTTCTAAATCTGTTAACGGTGCTGTTTCGGTGGTCATAATATTTTCGCTTCTTGGGCTCACAAATTTTTAAGGGTGGGGTATCTATGCATTCTGCAATTCGAAGGCTTTAAGACTCTCTGCGCGGATAACATCCAGGCACTTCTGTTTAATAGCGATGTAATCTTTGCGTGTCGCCATATCCTGAGAGCGTGGCCTAGGTAATGGATTATCAAATTCAGCAACCACCTGGCCCGGGCTTGCACTCATTACGATGATCTTGTCAGCCAAAAAAACCGATTCATCAACATCATGGGTAACAAACAGAACCGTGGTTCCAAATTCACTCCAGACCTCGAGCAAGCTCTCTTGCATTACTAGTCGAGTCTGTGCGTCTAGAGCCCCAAAAGGCTCGTCCATTAACAGCACACTGGGATTAGTCGCTAAAGCTCGGGCAATACCAACACGCTGCTGCATGCCGCCAGAGAGCTCTGCGGGATAGTGATTTCGATATTTGGAAAGACCCACCATATCGAGGAAATATTCTGCGGTTTGAGTGGCTTCTAAATCGCCACAAAGACTGGGGCCCAAGGCAATGTTTTCAAAGGTCGTCTTCCAGGGGAGTAAAGAGTATTGTTGAAATACCATTCCTCTATCCGGACCAGGGTCGACCACGGGTTCGCCATCAACCAATACCATTCCTGTAGTCGGCGTTACATAGCCTGCAACAGAATTTAATAACGTTGATTTGCCGCAACCGGAGGGACCGAGAATACAGACAAACTCTCCAGGCTCTATGCTTAAAGAGGTTTCCTGAACGGCGATATTAGCTTGCTTACCTTGCCCAAAAATCAGGCTGACATTGTCTATCTTAATCTGCCCTCTTTTTTTCAAAACGGGCTGACCTTCGACTAAACCTGTGTCCATTAACTGAATGGCGTTTTGTTGCACTATAAACTCCGCTGCTCATTAAAAAACTATGGGAATTCAAAACCTGCATGCAAAAAGAGATATGTCTTGGTGAGCTTTGTCTTTTAAAGCCACTTGTACTTACAGGTTATGACCACAGTACTAAGACGATGCGATTTCTATGCCAACAATAATTTTTAACTGTTTATATGTGTGTAAGCTGCTGAAATGAATAGCGAATTTATTTGATGTGTAATCTGTATTAAGTAGTATTGGGGTGAATTTTTTTCGGTGATTTTCGCACCATTTATATCTAATCACAGAGTTACATGCACAGTCCTAGTGCATTGAAATAGTTAGCCTAGATACAACTAGTACCAATATTTGGCTGCCATAAAGCTGTCTATAAATTAGTTTAAAAGGGGATACAAGCAGGTAACAACTGAGCTAAGAATTACTGTGCTGATAGCACTAAATAATAATTTCTGGACTGAAAAAAATAAACCAACTATGGCTGATAAGCCATCGCCATAAACTCTGCCACTATAGGGTCATCTAATTTTTTCTTGTAACAACAGAGGCCTAGATCAAAAGGCGCAATACTGCTGTCGGTCAGTAGCTGAATGCGCTCTTTAACCGGGCTGTTATCCACCACCACTATAGGTGAAAGACCAACACCGCAACCCAGAGCCACCATACTGACCAGAGCCTCTTGTCCGGAAACCTGCGCATAGACATTGGGCCGACCCTGATGCTTGCCTCGAAACCAATGCTCAAACCGTTTTCGCGCCACCCCGTGCTCCGGCAAAATAATCGGCAGATTCGCCCAGTCAACGGTCGCGGCCTGCCAGGCCTGCTTGACTGAACAGTCTATATTGGGAGCAATAATAGCCAGGGGCACGGCGGCTATGGTTTGGAAATGAATACTGGAAACAAGGTCATCTGGACGGGCGGCAATGGCCACATCTACCTGTTGGTTTTTTATCTGGTCTATACCATCGGCAGCATCACCAGTGTCGAGATTAATATCTATATTGGGATGAGCCCGGCGAAATTTGCCGAGCAGCGGCGGCAGGAAGGAATAGGAGGCAGTAATCGAGCAGTAAATATTTAACGAACCCGATAGTTCCTGCTGAGAGGCGTTGAGCGACTGCTTTAGCGACTAAAACTACGAGATTTGCTGGTCGGCATAGGCTAAAAACTGCTTGCCCTCTGGGGTAATAAGTACAGAGCGATTATCGCGGATCAGCAGCTGGCTACCCAACTCCTCTTCCAGTCGCTGAATCGACCGACTTAGGATTGAGGGGCTGACATGATAGGCGGCAGCGGTTTTACCAAAGTGCAGACTGCCAGCCAGGTGCTGAAATAATTTTAACGACTTAGTATCCATGGTTACAGCTTAAACCCTAAGCGCTTATGTTGCAAAATATGCAACATGGTCATGAATATATATCGTTTAAAGCAATAAACAAAAACAGTTACAATGCGCGCCGAAAACTAATAGCACCCACCTATAGGTGGCCGGAGACCAATCATGGCAAATTACTTTAATACCCTTAGCTTGCGCGACAAGCTTACTCAGCTCGGCAAATGCCGTTTTATGGATCGCAACGAGTTCACCGATGGCTGCAACCTACTTAAGGGTTGGAATATCGTGATTATCGGCTGCGGCGCCCAGGGCCTTAACCAGGGTTTAAATATGCGCGACTCTGGCCTCAATATTTCCTACGCCCTGCGCGAGCAGGCCATTGCCGAGAAGCGCCAGTCCTACCTCTGGGCCTCAGAGAACGGCTTTAAGGTTGCCACTGCCGAAGAGTTGGTTCCAAATGCAGACCTGGTACTTAACCTAACTCCTGATAAGCAACATACCGCAGCAGTAACTGCCTTTATGCCGCTGATGAAGCAGGGCGCTACCCTGGCCTACTCCCACGGCTTTAACATTGTTGAAGAAGGCATGCAGATTCGCCCTGATCTGACCGTCATTATGGTAGCACCCAAATGCCCTGGCACAGAGGTACGTGAAGAGTACAAGCGCGGCTTTGGTGTACCCACATTGATCGCTGTGCACCCAGAGAACGACCCCAACGGTAATGGCCTGGCTATCGCCAAAGCCTATGCCTCGGCCACTGGTGGTGACCGCGCCGGTGTCCTCGAGTCTTCGTTTATTGCTGAGGTTAAGTCTGACCTGATGGGCGAGCAGACTATTCTCTGCGGCATGCTGCAGACTGGTGCCGTGCTGGGCCATCAGCAGCTGCTCAATCTAGGCGTGGATGCAGGCTATGCGCGCAAGCTGATTCAATACGGCTGGGAAGTAGTCACCGAGGGGCTTAAGCACGGCGGTATTACCAATATGATGGATCGCCTGAGCAACCCAGCCAAAATCAAAGCTTTTGATATGTCTGAAGAACTCAAGGTGACACTACGCCCGCTGTTTGAAAAGCATATGGACGATATTATTGAGGGAGAATTCTCTCGCACCATGATGGTGGACTGGGCCAATGACGACGCCAATCTACTAAAATGGCGTGCTGAGACAGCCGAGACCAGCTTTGAGCAGGCGCCGGACTGCGATACCGAAATCACCGAACAAGAGTTTTATGACAAAGGCATTTACCTGGTCGCCATGATCAAAGCCGGTGTTGAGCTGGCCTTTGAGACCATGGTGTCTTCCGGCATTATTGAAGAGTCAGCCTACTATGAGTCTCTGCACGAGACCCCGCTGATCGCCAACTGTATTGCCCGCAACAAACTCTACGAGATGAATGTAGTGATCTCAGATACTGCGGAGTACGGCAACTATCTGTTTACCCACGCCGCAGTGCCACTGCTGCAGGAGCACGCCAACAGCCTGACTCTAGAAGATCTGGGTGGCGGCCTAACCGACAGCTCTAATGCCGTGGATAATATTCGTCTGATTGAAGTCAATGACGCGATTCGCGACCATGATGTAGAGATTATCGGCCACGAACTGCGCGGCTATATGACAGATATGAAGCGTATTGTTGAAAACGGGTAACGGTAAAACAGCCTTAACCTGACAAAAAAAACCGGATTGAGCCCAGGCCCAGTCCGGTTTTTTTATGCCCCAGCGATAAGTAGCGCCGGACTAGTCCCTGTGCGAGACCCGCGCTTTAATCATAGACACAGTCATCAGTGCCATCACCAGAGAAAATGGCAGCGCACCAATAATCATCGCCGAACGCAGTGCGTCCATACCGCCTGCGGCCAGCAGCACACCCACCAGCAGGGCAAAGATCACTCCCCAGATAATCACATGGGCCGCCTGTTTCTGCGTCTGGCTGCCGCCAGAAGCCAGGGTATTAATAATCAAAATACCGGAATCTGCCGAAGTCACCAAAAAAGTCAGCAGCAGAGTAACCACCACCACAGATAGAGCTATAGCCAGCTCTGGCGACAGCATAAGATTAATGGTTTTAAACAGCTGGGCAGAGATATCAGCACCCACAATAGTGCCCTGAGCCACGCCACTGAGCTCAAGATCAATGGCCGTAGCACCCACAAAGGTAAACCAGGTCAGGCAGATCAATGAGGGCACAATCATGGCACCCAGTACATATTCCCGCACCGTGCGGCCGCGGGAGACGCGCGCTAAAAACAGGCCCACAAAGGGCGCAAAGGCAATCCACCAGGCCCAGTAAAAAATATTCCAGGCACCCTGCCAGCTCTGCAGCGCAGCGCCCACCTCAGTATCAGGGTTATTCCACACTGTGGTAGACATAGACGGCAGCGCAATCAGATAGTCCCAGATGGCATAGCCAAACGATTTAACCGCAAAGGCGGTGGCACCAAACAGAATAAAAAACAGCACCAGAAACATCGACAGGCCCATATTGATATTGGACAGCCATTTAATACCCCGCTGCAGACCAGACAGCGCCGACAGGCAAGATGCACCAACAATAATAATCAGCCCCATCACCTGGGCACCCAATGTAGGCTTGCCCGCTTCATCCACTATCCACTGCATACCGCTGATATTAAACATACCAGAGGCAAACTGAGACACACCATAACCAATGGTCACCCCCAGGCCGATCAATGTTGCCAAGATAGCAGCAATATCGACCAGATGACCCAGAGCACCAGACATAGAGCTGCCAAATAATGGCTGCAACCCGGTGCGGATAGTGAGCGGCAAGCCGCGGCTATAGCAAGAGATGGCCGGGCGCGTCGCCAACTACATGCGCGATTACCCAGCCACGCTGGAGATGGCTCTGCTGTGGCTGGACAGAGAACCTGATAACCCCCTGGCTCGAGAAGCCGCTATGCAGGCCTATGCCAAACTAAACGATGGCGTTGGTGCTCTTGAACAGGCCAGCTGGCTGTATCAGCACCAGGACGACTCGGAGGCATTTTTTGCTGTCACTTCGATTCCTACACAGCAATCCGATATTCAGGCGCTGTTGCAGGCCTATTCAGAGCTAGAGCTGAGCAAAGACAAACAGCCCAGTGTATTGTTGGCAAGCAGCATACTGCTCAGAGAAATCGGCCAATTGCAGCAGTCAGAACAGGCGGCCAGAGATTTTCTGGCGGCCAAACCAGATGATGAGCGCGGTCTGTTGCTGCTGGCTCAGCTGTTGCACCAGCAGGAGCGCATTGAACAGGCGACGGCACTGATTGCCAAGGCCCTAAAACGCCAGCCTGATAACCGCAAGTTGCGGCTGCAGTACGCTCGCTTTCTGACCATTACTGATCGCAATCTGGCTATTGAGCAATTTGATAGGCTGCGCCAAGAGCAACCCAATGATCAGGAGGTTAACTTTCTACTGGCGCTGTTGCTTTTAAACGAAGGCGATAGCCAGCGCGCCAGCCTGCTGTTTACCCAGGCTTCTTCCAGCCCAAGCCTTAGAGCCGATGCCCAGTATCACCTGGGCAGTATTGCCGATCAGTCGGGTCAGCCCGCAGTGGCAATTAAGCATTATTCTCAGGTGCGCTACGGCCGTAACTATTTGGCCGCCGCCTCCAGGCTTGCGGTGCTGTTGGCTCAGCACAACAATATGGATTCAGCTCGGCGCTATTTACAGCGCCTGAGGTCAGAACAGCCACAGCAGGCCGTGGCCCTATTTCAAATTGAGTCCAATCTGCTGATCAGTGCTCAGCAGCCAGACCAGGCACTATCGATTCTGAGCGATGGCCTAGACGCCTTTCCCAACGACAGTCAGCTACTCTATGCCAGATCTATGGTCGCCGAGCAGCAGGATAACTTTGCTCTGGCAGAACAGGACCTTCGCGCTCTGCTAGCGCAGGACCAGGACAATACAGTTGCTCTCAATGCCCTGGGCTACACCATGATTCTGCATACAGATCGCCGCGATGAAGCCTATAAATTAATCAAGCGCGCCTATCTGCTGAACCCAGGCGACCCAGCCACCATAGACAGCATGGGCTGGGTACTATTTCAGATGGATCAGCCAGATAAGGCGCTCGGCTACCTGCAAAAAGCCTACGATATACTGCCCGATCCAGAAATCGCCTCGCATCTGGGCGAGGTGCACTGGACGCTGGGCAACCAAGAGCAGGCACTGGAAATCTGGCAGCAGGGTTTACAACAGGTACCGGGCCACCCCTCAATTGTCGAAACCATGGAGCGTCTGGGTACAGCACTGCACAGGTCGGCAGAAACAGTGCCCGCCGACAGCGCCTCAGCACAGAGCAGTGACGAGTGAAAGCGGCTGCCAGCGCCATTGTACTGATGCTAATGCTAGCTGGTTGGGTTAACCAGGCCAGCATAGAACCCAGCACCAATCTCAACTGGCAGCAGCATCAGGCACAGATAGCCGCACTGCAGAGCTGGGGGCTAGAGGGCAAACTGGGGTTTAAAAATGCCCGCCAGGGCGGCAGCGCCAACCTTAGCTGGCAGCAAAACCAACAGCAGTATTCGGTCTCACTTAACGGCCCCTTTGGCGCTGGCAGTGCATTGATTGAAGGGGATCAGTATCTGGCCAGTCTGCACCAGGGTGACCAGACCTACAGCAATGCACCCGAGCTGTTGGCACAGCAACTTACTGGCCTGGCTATTCCTGTAGATGCTCTCAGTTGGTGGGCCCGAGGCCTGCCCTCCCCGGCAGAGACTGGGGTCAATAACCTGGTGCAGGGGCCAACTGGTGTGGCAGCCAGCTTTGAACAGGCCGGCTGGCAACTGTCATTCTCTAACTACAGGCGCAAAAATGGCCGCAACTTACCAGCAAAGATTACTGGGGAATTTGGGAAACAGAGCTTTAAACTGATAATATCCTCCTGGTCGATTCCTCAACTCTAGCCAGCGGTCACCAAACCATGTCATCTGTTGTATTGCCCTCGCCGGCTAAGCTCAATCTTTTTCTTCATATTACCGGCCGCCGCGCCGATGGCTACCACAGCCTGCAGACAATATTTCAGCTACTGGACTATGGCGACAGCCTCAGCTTTAGGGTTAACCCCAGCGGTGATATCCACCTTAGCCCTGCTATAGACACCGTAGCTGCAGAAGATAATTTAATTGTCAGAGCAGCCAGGCTCTTGCAGACAGCAACTGGCTGCATGCAGGGCTGCGATATTACCCTCGACAAACAGATTCCTATGGGTGCCGGGCTCGGCGGCGGCAGCAGCAATGCAGCCACAGCGCTGGTGGGCCTCAATAAACTCTGGCAGACCGGCCTCAGCACCGACCAATTGGCTGATTTGGGGGCGCAACTGGGCGCTGATGTGCCGGTTTTTGTTCGCGGCAATACGGCCTTTGCCGAGGGCATTGGCGAGTTGCTGACGGCGGTTGAACTACCTGAGCAATGGTATTTGGTGATCACACCGGATATACAGGTGTCTACAGCTGAAATATTTTCCAATCCTCAATTGACAAGGGACACTTCACCCATCAAAATACGCGCCCTCTCAGAGGTGCAGTACAGTAATGACTGTCAGGCTGTAGTCACAGAGCTCTATCCAGCGGTCAAACAGGCGTTGGAATGGTTAGCAGACTACCGCGATCCACTGATGACAGGGACTGGTGCTAGCGTATTTTGCAGTTTTGACAACCACACAGAGGCCCAAAAGGCTCTCGATTTGGTACCAAAACAGTGGCGTGCGTTTATAGCGCGGGGCGACAATCGCTCCTCACTGCATCGGGAATTGGAAAAGATTTTTATTGGGGCGTCGCCAAGTGGTTAAGGCACCGGGTTTTGATCCCGGCATCGGAGGTTCGAATCCTCCCGCCCCAGCCATTTCTATACTATGAATACTGGGAAACATGAC
>Ga0209533_1000982_pt1 | contig 26993 bp, 29 predicted proteins | sample COG_04_FD_184748 | JGI IMG/M metagenome (GOLD analysis project Ga0209533, IMG submission 184748) | Pelagic Microbial community sample from North Sea - COGITO 998_met_04 (SPAdes) (version 2) | ecosystem: Environmental > Aquatic > Marine > Neritic zone/Coastal water | place: Helgoland, sampling...
CCTGTGCTGCTGCCTGTGCTGCTGCCAAACGCTCCGCCTCCTCTGTTGCCAAACGCTCCGCCTCCACACGCTCCGCCTTCTCTGCTGCCTGTGCTGCTGCCTGTGCTGCTGCCAAACGCTCCGCCTCCTCTGCTGCCAAACGCTCCGCCTCCTCTGTTGCCAAACGCTCCGCCTCCACACGCTCCTCTTCTGCCAAACGCTCTGACTCTTTGGCGGCAATTCTTTTGGCGGTAGTATCAGATTCGATAAGATTATTAAGTTCGTCTGTCGTGGTACGTATTTTGTTAGATATATCGTCTATGGTATTATTCTCATTTTTAATTTCATTTATCAAATTATTACATATCTCTTTTTTTTGTGTTAAAAGTTCTCTGACATCATTGATCTTATTTTTTATATCATCGGTATATTTTTCAGGTTCAATCAAATTATTTAAAAATTCTTCTATCTTAATATTTTCGGCAACACATGTCTTCCGTGTTTCAATAAGATCTTGTAATCTTTTGTTATGGTCTTCGTTATCTTTTATGCATTTGTCTTTTTTTTCTATAAGACTTTTGATGTATTTATTTAGCTTGTTGTAATTTTCTTCATCATTTTTAAAAGAAACAACCTCTCTCCCGCTCTCTCTTATTTTTTCGAATTTATCTACTATTTCTCCCAGTTCAGGAGCATGTATTTTATATGGAGTTTTTTCACTTGGTTCAACAGACATGCTATAATATAGTAACTGAATATTATATTATACATAAAAATTCCACAACCACTCTAAATTAGTCGCAACCTATTTATGAGCAATTTCTACTCTTATTGTAGTCATTATTAATTATCCTATTTAACTTCATCTACCTTTCCATCTCCCTCTCCCTCTCCCTCTCCCTCTCCCTCTCCCTCTTCACGTCGAAGAGTAGGGTGATGTCTCTCTCTTGTCCCTTTAACTTTAACGCCGCGTGTAGCAGCTCCTGTGGTGCCTTCCCAATTAGTGTCGGCGGTCGGGATTTTTTTCTTCTTCTTTTTTCTTCTTCTTTTCAACTTTTTTTATTTTTTTACAACAAGGTGTATTCGTAATATTATAAATATGTATTCATAATATTATTAAAAAGATTCTTAAAAAAAATATTGGTTCAAACACATAATGCTACTGAAAGATCTGTTAATTTACATAATGTAATATATCATGGTTTTGGTCGTAGGGACACGTATAAACATATTCAAAAATATACTCACAGATTTCAAGAGGCAGATGATGCTTCTTTGTTACTGCGGCCAGAGTGTGAATTATATCTTTTTCGCATTTTTTGCTTTTTTCTATAGTGAAATTAAGTTTATCTACGAAACTGTTACATTTTTTTACAAATGAGTAATACTTTACATACCGATTAGATAGCTGTCGCTCCGATTTTTTATTAACAGAATGAATATGCTCAACCCATGCTTCATTCGTCCAAAAGTGCTTATCAAATGTTGCGTTGTAAGGTCTCCCATAAACCTCCAAATAATTAAGTAATGGTGGGTTGCCATTTTGAGAAGAATACGGAATAATGTAACGATTTATCCTTCTCTCTATCATTTGTAAATTTCTGGCGGAGTGGATTTCAAACTTTTTTCTCGCTATATCACATCCTTCTATTAATTTGTTATGTTGCTCATCATTTAATTTTTTTTCTGTTTCGGTAATAAAATCCGACCCCCAACCGAATACAACATGATAAGAGCATGTTCTACTATTATGATACTGTGATTTACAAACACTACATAGTCTCTTCTTTTTTTCAATATGAATAGTATTAGTGGTGGAAATCATCGTAAATATTTTAGGTGTGATGTAGTATTGTGCGTTTACCTTTTTAAGTTTTTCTTTTTCAATTTTGAATTTAACTTTTTTTAATTCATACATTTTAAATTGTCCATTAACCATATAAAATCTTCAAGGTTTGTATTTTCACTCTCCCTCTCCCTCTCCCTCTCCCTCTCCCTCTCCCTGTTTGTTCTCAGTACCCACAATACCACTAACAAGATCACTAACAAATTCACTTGCTTTTTCGGTAATTGACCCCTCTCCCCTCTTTATCTCATCATTCAGCATTTTAACATGATCGTTGTCATATCCATCAACTTCTTTTATATCTTCCATATATTTCTTCAGAACCTCTATGTGTTTCATCATATTTGCACGATCTTCCTCACACATCTTCGATCCATCAGCCTTATCTTCAATAACATTGTATTTGGTTTGTAGATCGAATAAATCATTTGATATAAATGTTGCGGTTTGTTGTGCTTCTTCCATTGCTTTAATTGCTTCCTTTGCTTTTTTCGCGTTTAATTCGGAATCTTCCTTTGCTTTTTTAGCATTTGCTTCTGCTTCTTCCTTTGCTTTCTTTGCTTCCTTTGCTTCCTTTGCTTTTGATTCAGATTCTTCCTTTGCTTTTTTCGCATTTGATTCTGCTTCTTCCTTTGCTTCCTTTGCTTCCTTTACTTCCTTTGCTTTTGATTCGGATTCTTGTTGTCTGGTAACTATAACTGTCGATTGGGTACGCATATCATCCTTCAGTTTATCATTTTCATTCTTTAATTTATCCAACTCATCAATATCGATATGCCCTTCCTTAAGTTTTTTTATCTCATCATCTTTTTTATCTAACAATTTGACAACCCGTGCATATTTCTCCGCAGCAATATTTGGGTCTGGAGAATCGTCTTTCACTGTGCGTGTCATACTGATGTCCATGCTCTGTGGGATTCCAAATGGCATCTGTGCCGCGAGAGGACTGGGCGTCAATGGAGGGGCATTTGAACGAGATTGGGCTGGTTCTGTTCGTTCGGTTGATCTATCGCTATCGATTATTGGTTGGGACTGAGGTTGGGATTGAGGTTGGGTTTGAGGTTGGGACTGAGGTTGAGGTTGGGATTGAGGTTGGGTTTGAGGTTGGGGTTGAGGTTGAGGTTGAGGTTGGGACTGAGGTTTAGATTGGGGTTGGAACTGGGGTTGGAACTGAGGTTGGGATTGGGGCGGAGGTTGAGGTTGGAATGGATCCGGTCGCTCATTATTTTCGTCGTCCTCAGTGGTAGAAATTGGTTGGGACTGAGGTTGGGATTGGGACGGAGGTTGGGATTGGAATGGATCCGGTCGCTCTTTATTTTCGTCGTCCTCAGTAGTAGAAATTGGTTGGGAACCAGATAGGGGTCTGGATTGTGGTGGATCTTTTATCATGGCATCTTCATTAACAATAGCCTTATCATCGCCATTAATACGTGTATCAACAATATCATCTGTCTCACTATTTACAATTCCTTTATCATCGATATTTTTTTCACCATTCGCTATATTATTGGTAACAATTGATGTTCGGTTGTCAATATTCTGGACCCGTCCATCAGTCTGCTCCATTCTTCTGGAATCTGTTTGTTGCGACCTGGAATCAATATTCGTTTGCGAACGCGCATCAACATTTGTCTGAGAACGCGAGTCTTGGTTCAGTTTCACTGTCTCTGCTTTTCCCACATTTGCGGTAAGTTCGCTGGCAGGCTTCACCGAAATAGGCGTATCATTTGTCGGTTTTATAACTGGTGAGGATATGTGTGTGGGTGTGTTATGTTTTTCTTCCATGCTATCAAGTATAATTCCCTTATCATCGGTAATATCATCGGTAATATCATCGGTTCCCTTATCATCGGTAATATCATCGGTTCCCTTATCATCGCTTCCCTTATCATCGGTAATATCATCGGTTCCCTTATCATCTATAATATCATCGCTTCCCTTATCATCGGATCCCTTATCATCTGTAATATCATCGGTAATATCATTGGTAATATCATCGCTTCCCTTATCATCTATAATATCATTTGTAATATCATCGGTAATATCATCGGTAATATCATCGGTAATATCATTGGTAATATCATTTGTAATATCATTTGTATTACAATCTTTATCCGCATCACCGCATTCATCTACATTAAGTTTCTTCGCCTTATCTGGTGTGATAAATCGCACCTTGAGAGGAACGTCCTCCCCACGTTTATCGTATCCCATCGGGTCTAAAGTCTCGAATTCGGTCATTATGTCAGAGATACTATACTGATCATATGCCGTTATAGGGACAAAATTGGGTGTGGTTTGCGATGTAATTGATTGTGTTCCCAGATCAGCATCAATATCGTCCTCCATCTCGACAACTCCGCGCAGAATCTCAATCATTGCGTCCTCTTGACGTCTGCGCTCATTCGCCCCATCTACATCACATTCTTCCAGTTTTGTGCGGGGTATGACCATTGAAAACTTGGCGGAATCTTCGCCGACATCTCCAAAATTATCCATTTCCCTAATCAAATGTGTTTGTGCCGCACACCGGTCTGCTTTCACAAAAAATTTATCGTCTATATTCATAATATAATAGTCATATATTAAAAAACTTAACAATCGCTATTGTTTTCTTAAAAATATATAAAATCTTATCAATATATATTTTAGGATGGCAAAGAATATTCCGGAGCCGTTGTTGACAGAAGACGATAGTCGCTATGTAATGTTTCCAATCAAAGACCAAGAAGTGTGGGATATGTATAAAAAACAAGTTGATTGTTTTTGGCGGGCAGAGGAGGTTGATCTCTCCAAAGACCTGGTCCACTGGGATGCTCTCAAAGACGATGAACGGCACTTTATTTCAATGATACTTGCGTTTTTTGCAGCGAGCGACGGAATTGTTCTCGAGAACATTGGGACACGATTCATGAACGAAGTGCAGCTGGCGGAAGCGCGCGCCTTCTACGGATTCCAGATTGCGATGGAGAATATCCATAGCCAAATGTACAGTCAGCTAATCGAAACCTATATCAGTGATCGTGAACATAAAAATAAGCTTTTTAATGCTCTTGATAATTTCGACTGCATAAAAAAGAAGGCAGATTGGGCAAGAAAATGGATAGGTGATAACCGAAGCAGTTTTGCCACGCGACTCGTTGCGTTTGCGTGTGTGGAAGGGATATTTTTCTCGGGAGCGTTCTGTAGCATTTTCTGGCTCAAGAAGCGCGGTCTCATGCCCGGACTCACATTCTCGAACGAACTCATATCTCGTGACGAGGCTCTCCATACAGAGTTTGCGGTGCTTCTCCACAACAAGCTTATTCGCAAGTGTAATAAGAACAAGGTATATGACATTATCAAAGAAGCGGTTGAGATCGAAAAGGTTTTTATCACCGAAGCGCTTCCATGCAGACTCGTCGGCATGAATTCTGATCTCATGAAGCAATATATCGAGTTCATTGCTGACCGTCTTGTAGTGCAGTTAGGTTTCGACAAGATTTACAACTCCAGCAATCCGTTTGATTTCATGGAGCTCATATCGGTGGAGTCCAAGACGAACTTCTTCGAGAAGCGAGTATCAGAATATGCCCTTGCGGACAAGACGAAGACGCATGATATTTTCGATATGACTGACGAATTTTAGAGCGATCGTTAATGGTATCGTTCCCCCATACATTTAATATTGATTTATCTTATTTGTCAATATTAATATTAATAAAATTATCTAGGCTTCTAGTGTCACCCTCCGTTCCAGGTCGTCCAACATCTCAATGACGGATGTTCCAGTATCCAACATCCAGATTGTCATCCACCCAATATCGCCCTTCGGAGAGAATGCTAGAAGATTAAATTGTATAAAACACAATTCAGTCATATCTACCTTATATGGTTCAATACCAAATGATTAACAATAGTTAAAACCACCCCATAATATCCTCCGATCACCATTCCAGGTAAAAACATGATATATGGATTGGAATACTTCATCCTATTTTCATCGTGGGCGGTAAGTCCGCGTTCTAAATTAATTTTATAAATTGCATACGTGAACGCCCCACCAATCACTGACCCCACGAGTCCTCCACAAATAACGCGTGCTATATACATATGTATAAGTGTAATTAGTATTTAAATCCATTTGGTTGTTCAACTATAAAAATCATCCAAATCGGTCATTTACGAAATATTAACCGGGGTTTCGTGGGGATTGTACTCCATTTTTTAAACCATAAATTATAGTGTAAAACTGTGGATAACCAACCGCTTACGTTATATTCGCATTTGTGTTTTTTTATAAAAGTGTATATTTAGAGGAAGGAATTTTTTAACATTCAAAAGTCGAACAAGAAAATCAAAATGGACATGAAAAAAAATGTCCAAAACGTATTTCTCGTTCGAGTTTTGGATGCTAAAAAATGCCACTTTTCACTTTAGACCATTATGATCTTATTTTTAAACACAAAAAAACATGTTGTTACCATAATAATTTTTCAGAAATTTCCAAAATCTGATTTTTTTCGGAATATCGACAAAAAAAAACGAGCAAAAACGAGCAAAACGAGCAAAAAAAAAACCCATGAGGCTTTTTGGAGACACCCAAAAAATAACACAAAACAGCCTTACCAACCACTTTTCAAAAAAATAAATAAAATTTAGACACAATAATTCCCGATGGGTTTTTTTAGGGGTAAAACGAGCTATTTTTAAAACGTATTTTTATAAAAGAAAACTAAATGATAATAGATAACATTCGACGAATATACGAAAATCGTGGTTGGTCATGGGTTTTTTTTCAGCTCGTTTTTTTCGAGCAAAACGAGCAAAAAAAACCCCTTTTAAAAAACGTGTATTTCTCAGACGATGATAATAATGGGTTTTTTTTATAAAAAAAAACCCATGACCAACAAAAAAGATTAAAAAAAGACAAAAAAATAAAAAAAACCCATGACTGAATCACACTTAGAGATTTATATAGATGTATATATAATACATGGAACAGCCACCAGATATTTCATGGTTATATAAGTGTGACCTATGTAGTTTCTCTTCTCTGAATAGGAAAGACTTTAACCGTCACAAAACAACAAAAAAACATCTAAAAAGAGAATATATTTTATCGACCGGAAAAAATATTGGGTCGAATGTAAATCCCGAACAAGATGGCGATAGTATTTATATGACATTGAGTTCTCATACCGATGATACGGAATTTCCTGAATTGGGAGATTATGGGTGTCACTTGTGTAAATATCACAGCGACAAAAAATCAAATTATATTAGGCATATTAATTCTAGGAAGCACATACTTACATACATGATTTCCCACGAATCCCTTGACGAAATATGTGTATGTGGATTCTTATTTGAGACGCCACACTTATCCGAAATTCATAAGGCGGGGTGTATCCATCGGCTTCGATATTTAAAGCACAAGGAACTATATAAAAGGTTGAAGAAAACATCTTCTTGTGATGCTTATTATGGTGGATACGTTGAAAACAATGATTTTACTGGTTCCGTATTGGATGAGATGAGTGAGATCAACGAGATTGATGAGATACGACGAGAGAACGAACATATTAAAAAGGAAAATCAGAAATTGGTGGATGTTGTAGTTAGACAACAAGATAAGATAAATGATATTATTCCCAAGATCGGAAATACCACGAACAACAATGTAAATATTAACGTATTTCTGAACGAAAAATGCAAGGACGCTATAAATCTTATGGATTTTGTAAATTCGATACAGCTTCAGTTGAAGGATTTGGAACGAAGTGCTGAGATAGGATATGTAGATTCGATAAGTACCCTATTTATAGAAGGACTAAACCAAATGAATGTGACCGACCGACCCATACACTGTACTGACACAAAACGGGATGTATTGTATGTCAGAGACAATGACGTGTGGGAGAAGGAGACGGCGACCAACGAAAGGATGAAACGAGCAATAAAAAAAATAAACAAAACAAATTCGAGGCAAATTCCTGAATGGGTTACTCAGAACCCTAGTGTTTCAGAATTTGATAGTGCCGAGAACTCGAAATATATGGAAATACTTTCAAATACGGTGGCGTGCGAAGACGAGGAGAAGAAACTTAAGAAGATTATAAAAAATGTAGCAAAAGCGATGGTTCTGGATAAAGATGATTGTGTGTAGAGGTTATGATTGGTATTGACAATGTATACCTGTGTGGATGTTATATATGGTAATAGTTTTGTTTTAGTGATAAAAATATTAAAACAAAATATATGGGGATTAAATGAACCGACTTCCGTCAGATATAATCGAAAATATATGGAGTTATGATGGACGGGATTCGGAAAACAAAAAGAATGTTATTCAAGAACTATCGAATATGATTCGATGGCATTCTATATCGTCCGATACACGGATAGAGTCTTATTGGTATTGTATAGAGGAATTGGACCGGACGAGTATTTTAACATTCTGTCAATTTTTCTTTGGTAGGTTCGGGAGAGGGTACTAGTAATAAACAAAAAATGTAATTATAAATATATTTGGAGGTTGTTATAGTGAGGTGTGTGTATTTAGAATATTCCATTAGGAGAAGAGGCGGTTCATATTTTTCACCTCAACTTTATCATTCTCTTCATTGAAGAGTCTGTATATCATATCATTATTTCTAAACCGAACGCTATACTGTTTTTGTATATCACTGCGACCGATTCTCCCTATGGCTTGGATGATCTTTTCCTGTGTCATATTTGTGAGATCCTTGCTCAGGAATCCATGGCAGAACTGGTAGTTAGTTCCGTAAATATAATCACCCTTTGCGATAATGAGGTAAAGACATTGTCTTTCTGCGAGGTCCTTTACTATTTCGGTGTAGGTGATGTTGTTCGTTTGTGAAAAGAGTCCGATTCCCATGATGAGGAGCACCTTCCAAATATCATCGAGGTCGTCGATTGCCATGATTCGCTCGACGTCTTCTGGTCCCACTTTCGACGTGAATGGTGATCCATTGGAATCGGTGTCTGGGTTAAACTTCTCAAAGTGAGTACGACTATTGGGAATATATACATCGGGAAGTTTCACTGACTTTATCGAATTTCGGTACATTTCAACCTTTTTGATGAGTTCCTTCACATCAGGGTCAACACGTTTTTCAATATTAGATAATTTGTTTTCCATCCCCTCATACTTTTGCATTTTGTCTTCGATCGTTTTCTCCGTATCGCTTATCTTTCGAAGAATTGTGTTGTTAAATTCGATGCATCGGTTTATATTTTCAAGATATTCCTTAGGAATTTTTGCCTGGCTTAGGTAAAACTTTGCTATTTTTTCTGGCTCTTCCGTAATAAATATGGTGGGTCCGTCTGTAAGTGTTGCGGCGTGGTCGCTGGTGATGAGAACCCCTCCCTTTGGATATTTGATTGTCTGCTTTGATTTAAACTCATTATATATATCTGACCATAGTTCGTCGCGTATATTTTCAAGTATATCAATATAGTATATTTTGATGTTTTGGACACTTACATCATCAATGTGTTTGAATCTGTTTTCTATCTTTAATGAGTCGTCAGTGAATATTGCGTGTTCGTTGGCGTATTTAATAAAGGCCGATATATGATCAAGATCAACGTATCTAAGAAGGGTACGATTATTCTTGATATACGAAACACTGGTTAGTAGTTTTCGATATTCGTCGTATAGTAAATGCGGAACAACCGTGTTCCCGAGAGTGTCGTATATGGGAATTGTTTTCTTGCAGTCGTGGCTAATAATACTCTTTACCATAGAGTTTTCTCCAAACTTATTTCTGAAACTCCGGATGGTCTCACCAATTTCATGTTCCTTGGGCAATGTGGCTGACGAAAGAACAATATTGGGGATGATATTTTCGGACCAGTTATGTTCGATTATTTCGTGACATGGATGAGTTTCATAGTCCATTGTGATTGTGGGTTCATCCCAAAATGTGATGAGCGGATAATATGGGGTTTTATCATCTTCATCTGGGCAACGATTAAATGATTTCATGTAGTACATTGCGTGTTTGTATGAAACAATATCGCAAATCATTATTTCCACGTTGGAACCGTCTGAATTATCCACCTTCTTTTTACCATCCCTATACTTGATGTCCTTACCGATATTTTTACACGCGTTTCTTCCGCACACGCATGGGCGATTTGGGTTGGGGTATTCGTGTTTCACAAACGACGTTGCGGCATGATAATGGAGACGGATTTCATCGGCGCTCTCGCACCCGAAGCCGAATGCTACCTTTTTGCCAGAGCTAATTGATGCCCGAGCGAGATTTATTCCGACGTGGCGTGCCGCACAAACAAATATCACCCGGTACTTCTCAGAGAGTCCAATCGGAGTCAGTGTTTTTCCGGTGGAAGTGGGCGCAATGTACAATATTAGTTTCGGTTGCTCTGGTTCGTGGTTGTATTCGTCTTTCCGGGAAAACGTTTTGAATATATCTGTCTGGTGACTATACAATGTGTTGTCGGAATGAGTGTAGATCATGCTGTTTTTTTCAATGTATCCATTAAATTTTTCGATAATCTGGGGTATAGATACGAGCGACATATTGTCGTCAATGACATATTTGATAAACATATCAACATAATTATTTAGTATGGTTGTAGATTTTTTTAGTTCATAAATGGTGTAATAATATAGCATCCATCTGGATTTGTCCTGTCTTACCTTATGTTTATAAAATTTTTCGATAAGTTGAATATAGACATATTCCATGATCGTGTCTCGTTGGGAGCGGATTGATTCGTATGTATTTTGATTAAGTCGAACCAAATCTGGAGTGTTTATTTTATATAACTTTTTTGATCCGATGGGTTCGATATAGGGGAGGTTATATTTTGTAATAATCTTCTTTATGTCTTTCTCAAAGTACGTTTGGTAAAGATGATGGTCGATCGACATAGAATCGATCTTTATTTTTAGATAGTTGGACATGGATACATTGTCATTGTATATGATGTCTGGATTAGAATAACCCTGTTTGATCATATTTATAATTTTGAGTTCCTTTCCTGTCAAGGATACTTCAATCGAGTTCCATTCAGAGCGGGTAAGTTTTTTTTGAACCAAGTCCATGTTAATGTTTCGTATATTCAAATATACATATATAATTCAATTTTAGTGAGTACGAAAATATATTCAATAAAATAGTTATAATATAAAGTCTTTGTTGTATTTTTGATTATATGACTGAACAAAATGAAGTCGAAAAGTTAATAACTGTCTGTCTGTCATATTACAATCAGCCTGAAGTTATGGTGGACCAGTTGAAGTGGTGGTTGGAATATAGCGGCGATGTAAAGAAGAGGATGTCATTTTTTATAATTGACGATTGTAGTACGCGGGGTGCGTTAGACGTGATAAAGGATGTTGGGCTATATGAAAGATTGGGTGAGTTGAGTATTACTATATTCCGGGTAAAGGAAGATAAATTTTGTAATATATCCGGTGTGCGAAACTTGGGCGCAACCGAATGTATAACGCCGTACATGGTAATATTGGATATGGATACATTTATCAGTAATAACACCATGGAGAAAATGATAGCAGTCGCCGAAAGAAATATTGATAAAAAGATTGCGTTTATATTTAACAGACGCGTTGAATCCAATCCGTCGCACAAAAAGCACAATAAGCTTCATCCGGCGGTCTCGTTAATTAGAGTAAAGGATTATTGGGATGTGGGTGGGTGTGACGAGGATTATGTTGGGAATTATGGATATACCGACCCGACATTTTGGTGGAGGGCGAAAAATTTGATTGAAAAGCACGAGTGTCGGAATATATATCTTGACTACAAAGACGAGGGGGAGTGTGACATGGTTCGCGATACGCGTAAAAATAAACGCCTATTTGAGAAAAAGATGGCAGACGGAAGTTGGTCGTCTGATTTTATTAGATTCGAATATATTAAGGAATATTACGCCCCCATGGGGGGTTCTATGTAGTTTAGTTACTTCATTGCCATTTTCTGTCCTGATGCGAATGATTCGCTATTATTGTTATATTCTATATGAATTAAATATTTTTACAGCTATATTGACGTTGTAAAAATATAAAGAATCAACTACCATTTTGATTTTTTGACGTTAATCTTGGGTCCGGATCTTTTTCGAGAAGCGTTTGGGTCGTATGTATCATCCTCATCGTCGGATCCGATGTTCTTGGAGAGGTCCCAAAACTCTTTGGATCCCATTTTAAAATCGCTATGGTGTTCTGCCTTGTACCAGAATATCTGGTCCTGGAGCTTGTTGGATTTTGCGTTGTTGTTAATCACAAGACACTCATAATTCTCTGTGCACTGGTCCATGACTTGGCAAAATGATTCAAACGTGGGGAACATGCCTGCGTAATTTTCGTATATGCGCTTGCGGTTGGCGATGTATGGTTCGCGCAAAATAAACACATAATCAATGTTGGTACGAAGATTTGGTGGGACACCGAGCGGGTACTGCATGGTAATGACAAGCATTACTTTCCAATGGCGACCGTTCATGAAGAGAAGACGCATCATTTTATCCTTTGTCCAACTATTATCGTATAGACAATCGTCTAAAATGACGAATGTGCGTGGATCAATTGTGCTTCTTTTATAAGTTTCTGTATCTTTTTTAATCTGTTTGAGCACCTGTTTCTGTCTTTTGAGTACATTCTCGATGATGGCAGTATTATATTCGTTATGTATAAAGAGCTTGGGTACATGTTTTCCATAGAATCCATTTCCCTCTTCAGTGCCTGATATAACAGTTCCAATAGGAATATCTTTTTTGTACCATAACAGGTCCCTGACAAGAAAACTCTTGCCCGTATCACGTCGTCCAATAAGAACAACGACCGGGCCTTTATTTTCAGTAGGGAGAAATGATATATTTTTCATATCGAATTTTTTAAGCTCAAGTGACATATACATTTCGCGGAATAAAATAAGTTGTTACGAACGCAAACATGGTATCATTTAATAAGTTCAATGACTGATTTTTTAATTTATATTTAACCTAAATGTGGAATAACGCATTAAATAGAGGGTTTATGGACAAAGACATATTATATTTAGAAGAATTCCAGAAGTACGTTCCTATATACAAAAGATTCACCGATATTAGTGACGAAAATGTAAATACATTTTCTCCCCCGCTTGATAAAAAGCTCATATCGGTTGAATCAAAACACGATAACTCGAATAACAAATTTTCGGCAAAGGTGTATAATATTCGATCGAAGGAAACGATTATACAGGACATTTATTTCAAGTTTTCACCTCTTGTGGACCCAATTAAATATTCCACCGGCAAGTACGAAGACGAGGACGAAAAACTATTTGTTTTACCCAGATTGGACAATGAAGACAAGGTGTATCCAAAGATATTGGACCCAAATAATTCTGCCTATATCGATTGTTATTTTACCTATCTGACAAGTAAGTTGAAGCACAATGGGTTTGTTCATGGCATGGAATTTTATGGTACCCATTTGGCAATCCAGAACAACTATAAGATCAATGTTTCTGACGATTTCGACTTTATGTGTAACTCATCGTACTTCATTAACAATATTGGTACGACATTTGATGTTGTTAATTATAACGAGGAGAATTGTTTTACGGGGCGATCAAGTACAAGTAAATTTAAAAATAGATTAAAAATAGATGGTGACATGGGTGTTGATATTTCAGACACAATGGATATACTGGATAATAACGAGTCGGTTGATAAAATTAAGACAGTTTTCATGTCGGCAAGTGGAACAACCCAGAAAGAAGATGTATCGAATCAACCATGTAAAATTCTTACCCTTGGGGACTTAAGTTCGATTAAGCCGATCGAAATAACATTTTCTGACGAAAAAATAAAAATAGGAGACGGAAATGATGATGACAGTGACGATGATGATAATTCATCATGTTCGTCGGCAACCACTGAAGACGACGAAGGTGAGTGTGATGACGATGATGACGAAGATGACGAAGATGACGAAGATGACGAAGATGATGAAAGTGAAGAAGACAGTGTTTCCGAAAATGTATTTCTACATATAAAAAAGTTCCCGGTTATGTTAATATCGATGGAAAAGTGTGAAAACACGTTTGACCACTTCATCACTCAGAACAGTCTTTCCGAGGAACAGTGGGGAAGTGCTTTGTTTCAGATTATAATGACGTTGATAACATATCAGGAACTATATAGTTTCACGCATAATGATTTACATACAAATAACATTATGTATATCGAGACGGACCAGACACATTTATATTATATTTATAATGGTAAAAACTACATGGTTCCTACATACGGAAAGCTCTTCAAGATAATTGACTTTGGTCGCGCAATTTATAAAAATGATGGAAAGCTTTTTTGTAGTAATAGCTATGATAAGGGCGAGGACGCCCATTCGCAGTATAATATGGAGCCGTATTTCAATGACCAAAAAGAAAAAATAGAACCCAATATGAGTTTTGACTTGTGTAGGCTTGGATGTTCGATGTTTGATTTTTTTATAGAAGATATTGAGGACGTTGAGGTGATGGTTAATAAGGATCCTATTGTGGCTCTTATAGTGGATTGGTGTAAAGACGACGATGGTAGAAATATATTGTATAAATCTTCCGGCGATGAACGATATCCTGATTTCAAGTTGTATAAAATGATCGCCCGAACGGTTCATAACCATGTCCCGGAAAAGCAGTTGGATCGACCCCTATTCTCGAAATATGTGGTTGATAAAGAAGAAATGGTCGGACTTGGGTCGGGTTGCAATGTGATTGATATAGATGGAATGAAAACGAACAAATCGTAATGAAAACGAACGACATGGGATGCAAAATTGAAATTTACATTTTGAAAAAAGTCGGTTACAATAATGTTAAACTTTAACCAGATAAAAGCTAAATCCAAAGATATGGACTCACTTTCCACCCAAATCCCTCACGATATTGACTGTATGCTGACGCGATCGTTTCATATGGAGACGCCGAGTGATGTATATTGTTGGTTTGCCAACCTTCCACTTGATAGCCAGAAGACAATGTTGTCTGGATTCACGCAGGCGCTCAATGTGGGAACTGTTAGTGTTCGCAATGGAGTACACGAACTCCCTCGAACATCTCGGGATGACACGAGAGGATCGAGGATGTCGATGGATGAGTTGATGATGAGTGGAAGCAGTGTATCAAACTTGGAAAAAACCAACGGGATTCGGATGGTGAATGAGTTAAAGGAGGAGTGGGAGAGAGTAAGAGTCGTGCGTGACACCACCGGAAATAGAATGGAGATTGATGGATGTGATGAAAGCATCTCATACCCAAGGTTCCCTGGGAGTGCGACTCGTCTTGGCGCCAATTCCCCTGAAGAAGGCCCATCGGTTTTAGACAGAAGAGGTGAGAGTCTATCCAAACTCGACGTCGAGTCCCCTCGAACTCGGAAGAGACGGGTCCGAGACCAGTATAACAGAAAAAATATCACAATCCCTTCACTTGTGGGTGACCAAACTATGAGTCATTGTGTGGACATGACTGATAGAATCTCCAATACGATTCGTTCCAATAGAGCCAACTTAGATGGATCTGTTGTGCGTCCCGTCAATCGACGTCTGGAACGCCACACCAGTGGTCATCATTACGCGTATGATGAAAACTATGATGAATCTGTGAGTATGTCGTCTGATGAGATTCCGTCTGTATCAGACGACAATATAAAGGACAACAACTGTGGTGATGGTGGGTCTGGACGTTACATGTCACCTCATGAGATTCGTCGAGACAATATGGATGTCGGTACGACGGGGTTGATGCGTGAGAATTCAACTACTGGTCATCGGGTTATCCCGAACGAATGCTTGAATGAGGACATTAAACTTCCTGGTTTGATTACTCGATTCCATACGTCATCTGACTACGCCGATGAGTTTGAGCATGATTGTAGTAGTGACGAAGAGTTTTAATGTTAATGCTTGGCGAATATTCGCGCGATTAGTAAAGTAAAGTAAAGTAAAGTAAAGTAAAGTAAAGTAAAGTAAAGTAAAAATATATGTATCGAATAATAATTAATTAAGATTTTTCTAATTAATTATTTACAATTATGTGTGTAATATTGCGTCGGTGACGAATAATCTCTAAAAATCTGGATTATCTACGAAAACATTTGATGCGGTGGAAGTGGGTTTCGACTGTATATTAACTTGATCCATTACGAACATTCCGAATAGCGATGACATAAATACAATAATAGAGTCTTTAAGTACGGGTTTGAGTGGTTTTTGTTTCTTGTCCAGCATTTTCATTTCGATTATTTTCAATAGAACATACACGAACGATATAGAAAGAGAAATGGCAAATTTCATCTCCATGATATATTATTTTCCCAAAAGGGTTTTAACATTAAAACGCATTATGACAGTATTTCCACATCATCCAGGATAATATCGGGTTCGATTTTCACTTTATCATTTACGTTATGAACGTCGAGATCTCCAAGATCAACGTCTGTTGTCCCGATATTTATACGAGGAATATCGTAATCTTCATCATCGTCGTCGTAATCATCGTCTAAAGATTCCTTGTTACGCTGGATCTCTTCAAGGTGTTCTATACTTTTGGGCGCATCGATTGTTTGTTTTTCGCCAGTGGACATTAAAACGTCGTCGCTATTTTTAAATGATATTCCCGAAGATTCCTTACCAGAACTCATTATTTCATTTGTCTGTACCTTAATTGCGTTTTCTATGTCATCCTTTACTTCTTTTTGAATACCGTTATTCGTTTCAATCGGTGCGATAGGTTCATTGCTTTCTATTTTTTCCTCCTCAATTACTTCGGTAACATCTTCTTCGGTTGTATCATCTATATAGTTTCTTAGTATATCTTCGATTGGGAGACTATCTCTGATGGCGGTCATTATACATTCTTGAATAATTATCTCAGTTTCGCGTTTATGTTTTTGAACCTGAAGGGAATGAATATTTTTATCATAGAGATAAACATTTGAATAAATCTTTCGTGCGCAATGGATATAACAACTATGAACAAAGCTATCAAACTTTGGTATATTTATGTCAATTTTTTTCTGTTTATTTCCAACACGGACGCACGTCAGGACTTTTAGTTGTATTACATGGACACATGAAATGAGATCCTCGATATAATTACAGTTACTTCTGCTAATAATACGTTCGCACTCGGTTTTGATAATATTCGCGTTCCATTTTGGGACACGTGTTATTAAATTTTGAAACGTCATTAGTACTTTGTCGTCTTCGCCGTTTTCTTTACATAATTTGTCAGATTCGTTGTATATTGATTTGAATCCCTCCATTATCAATGGTGTCAGAATATTAATGAGTCGTGCACACCACTCATTTTTAGACTCTTGCAGTGAAGCAATTGTGAAATCATCCATTTAATTTAGTGTTATATTTTCTAAATTGTCATTACTACGAAAAAATAAAAAGTTCAACACAAAAAGAATGAGGACCTTTTCGTTTCTAAACTCTCGTTTTATTTTGTAAAATAAAAAGGATATTTCATCGACATTCTCTTTCGGTATCTCTTTAAAAAAGTTATTTTTCACACACGTTACCAGGTTAAATGCCGAAAATCCCCGTTCGTAAATATTTTGCGAAACGTTAATGATGTTTTCACGAGTAATAACAGATGACTGTAAAAAGGACAATAGTTTTGATATAATCTTGGATTGGTTTTTATAGAATGGTCCATTTTGCTTTATTCTATTTTTATATAGACTCATTTGGTGTGTCTTTATTTTTGGATATCCTACATACACATCACAAAATCTGGATAATATTGGTTTCAGTAATTTATTTATATTTTCCACTGAAATAAAAAACCTTGTCGTGTGGCTAAAAAGTTCAATACATCTTCTTAGTGCTGACTGTGCGTCAATTGTTAATTTATCGGCGTTTATCAAGACAACTGTTTTGAAGTTTACATTATTTGTATTAAGTATGTTGGTTTTAGAGAAGTGTTTTAGATCTTCGCGTATAAATTTTATACCTTTACCGTGTGCGCAATTGACATACATAACAAAATAGTTATTTATGTCGTTATTGTACAGCTTATTAATTATGTTGTTTATAATATATTTTTTCCCTGAGCCGGTTGGTCCGTGAAAAATAATATTGGGAACGTTTTTGTTTCGCACATAAGTGTCCATTTTAGAAATTATATTTTTGTGTATTTTTAACTCGGTATTATTGTTCATAGATATGTATTATATATATTTGATTGCTTTTAAACACAAATATATATTTAATTAGTTGATTATACTGAGGAAGTGAGGGAATGCGTATATGGATTTTTTTTGAACGCATCGAGTATGTCGGGCTGCATACGATCCATGCCAATAGACCCGGATACGTCGGATGAAATATGTGTCGTTCCGATGTGTTGCGCCGACGGTGGTAACATTTGAGGAACCATTGTTGGGACAAGATTTCTCGAATCGTTGCTGGTTAGGTCGGTTCTTGAGATGCTCATGTTTATTTCATTGTTGAATTTGGACGTATTTCCCATATTGGTTCTTGAATACACGAGTGATTCTTTTGTTTCATTATTTGTTTGGTTGTAGTTTGAGTAATACGAGGTTTGTCCGCCCCCCTCACCGCCTCCAGCAATACCGGAATAAGGTACGGTGGTTGATTCGCGCTGCTGTTCCCCGACCTGATGTTTGGTATTATTTAGACTGTGTACATTTTGTTTTTGGATATTTCCGAAGTATTCTTCTTTATCCACGTTCATATCACGATTGGTTACATTCGGTGCTTGGTTTGTTCCATCTACAAACCCACTGTGCTTAGAATCAGATGGGTTTCCATATACGCGATAGTTTTCTACAATATCCTCCTTTCTGGAGGGACGCAACACCTGCGTAATGGGTGCGAATAATGCGCCGACTGTTTTTTTAATTCCATTGAAAACAGTATATTGGGGGTTACAGTCGCGATTTGTTTTACCGAGTTTGATACTTTTAAGTCCGTAATCGCCCTCACGAGGATCACCTGTATAATTCCGCTGTTTAACCAGATAGTTGTTTTGATTGGCGTCACATTTATCAGATGGAGTATAATTTGTTGGCGCTGGCTCACGATTAGGTCCATTGTTTGTTTGGACACCGCTGTAAAAATCAACAGAATTAGGGTTTTCCAACTTTTTACTGTTGTTCATGCTTCTCACGGTTGGGCGGTGTTCAGCACCGGTTGTCGTGAAGTATCTTTCAGGACCATTCTCGAAGTAAGTATCTGGTAGGTATTTTTCAACCTTTCCGATGGATTTGCTATCGGATGGTTTTTTAATGTAGTAACTTGCTGGACCTTTGTGGTCAGAAAGTTCATAGCTACATTTCGGGTTTGTTTTGACGCGTAATTCATTGACACCCTTGGGTTTATACTTATCGCGCGCATCTAAACCAGAATTAAATCCGCCGGATCCACTTGATGTAAATCCTTCTGCTAAACCGGGTCCAACTTGGACCTCTTCCCATGGTTTAACATTCGCCATCCGATTGCTTGAATTTACGCGGGATTGGTAAAAATTATTCATGTTTGGAGCGCCGTGTGCGTGTTGGATGTTGTCTTCCGGTTTAAATAGTGGTGCATTTTCGCGTTTCTCTATTGTCTGTGACCCAGATCCAACCATATTGTCTAAAATCTGTTCATGTACGTTAGAATTTACGCTTCTTCCTCTTATCTTCGCACCAAAGTATGGGACCATGTTATTATGATTGAAATCACTCGTGTTCAACTTATCACCGGTTAAAGAGTTGAAATCTTTCGTTTTTGATTTATCGTTTATACTATTGTCGTGCGATACGCCTTTACTAAAATATTTGTCGGTTCGTTGATTTGGTTGCGCGTATTTGTTTACCGTTGTATTTCTCAGGTCTTCGTCGGTAGAGACTGGGTAATTTCGGGTAATTTCATCGGGAGATTCAAGCTGATTATTTTTTTCGCCACTGGAACTGAATCCCTCTGCCTTTTTTTTACTTTTGTCTGATATGTAATATAAACTTGCAAGTGCGGCAATTGGTATTCCTAATTCCATATTATATATTATAGAATATAAAATATAAAATATAAAATACGAATATTTATGAAAAGGTTTTCTTGTTACACGAATTCATAATGAAATGGTCTTTTTCTAAAATACGTGTGCTTATATTATTTTGGAACTGAATAGCTATGTTTTCTTGGGGGTTATGGTGTAAGTATTCTGTTCTTAAGTTCGGCATGTCTCTCACTTCCCATGCGGGCATTTCAGTTCTCGATTCATGAACAACTGTTTGAATTGTTGGGTAGACGGGGAGGGATTTTTCGGGTTCGTCTTTAAGATGATAATTTTCCTTTATAGAATCTCTGTTTAATTTTCGGGTGAGTCCTCTTAGATGATTATCGATCGACATAGAGTTGGTTGTTAAATTTCCACCCCATTTATCAAGTCTTACCTGTGGATCCGCAATATAATAGGGTCTGTCTCCATTACCGGGTACATTCATTGTGTATTTTCCCGGTCCGGTGGATTCTTCTAATTGTTTAATTGTTCTCGCTTTGTCATAATTAAAACGGGTGAACATTATATTAATGAGTGATAATATAATATTGGAATTAATTAATTTAACTTGTTCGGTCGCTGACCCTTTTCAATGACAAGTGGTTCAGGCATTATTGTAAAATGATCGAATGTATGTATTGACCCATGGGGTACACGTGTAGTTGAAGCAGAAATTTCTTTTTTGGGATTGACTAAATTAGATGAGCCTACTCCAAATAATTGGGATTCTATATTTACAGAGTTGCTATTTAATTCGAATCGACCCATTCGCGCCGAATTGAGACCGAAATCTGGTAAGATTGTAGTTTCTGGTCGTCCGTGCTGACTGTGTTCGTATAGATTATAAGAGGTTCCTTCGCGATACGATTTTTGTTCAATGAAATAGTCGTTCTTTGAATTCTTGTTTCGTGTAGAAGCCATAGTATAATATACTTTGTTATTTTATTTTATTTTATTTTATATATCGTGATTATCGCTGTTTGGTTCGAATAGCTTCAACCAATTTATCTATATCATCTGTCAACACTTCACCACTCAATATATAATGACCCAGTATTTTATGAAACATAAACAAAAAATCATAACTAAGTAAATAAACCAAACTCATACTGTCGTCATTTGATACACCATAACGATCATTTATAACAGAATAGAGGTCGATAAATTCCTTTATCCCCTTTGTGTTATTGTAAATATTATCCATTTTACTCTCAATCGTATCATCATACGATTCAACATTAAAACACTTTAAAAAATCGAGGCGATATGCATGGTCTTTTAAATCATCGTCGTCTATAGAATTATATTCAATAATATGATGACAATTATATTCCATATGATATTATTTATAAGGTATCTTTATTAGTATTTCCAGTAAGTTCTCTTAAATGATTTATCAAAAACTCAAAAAATCCTGCGCTTTGGTGCTTTACAAAGAGTGCTAAAAAAAACAATAATGGAGATGCTATATAGACAAACACCCAACTCGGAATGATATAATTAATATTCAACATGTCGGTTATTTTAGTTAGTCTCTCATGCGGTGTATATATGATTAATACGGACATACATATGAGTATAAACGAAGCAACATTTTTTAGCATTATATAATATATAAACATTATTTAACATTATGTCCGACCTATTATAGACCGACACATGTATATGATTAATTGTCTAACTTTACAAAATAGACAATTAATAATTAATAATTATTGATTATTGATTATTGATTATTGATTTAACTGGAGGTATTGTCGCGAACCAAATCTCTCGATGGAAGTCCGCCTCTAATCCAGTTTTCGTCTGCGTTGTTTTCAACATGCGCAGATGGATTTGCCAATGATTCAGCAACCGATGGAATTAACGGATAATTCTTGTATGTAATATAACTTATTTCGCTCGAAGGGTTCATGCTCTTTTTGTTAATGAGTGATTCGCCCTGTGTAAGTTGAGACTCGAGATCAATATCACCGCGTCCCTTTCCCAAGTAAGGAACTGTTCCAAATGTTCGCTGTTCCAATGTAATTTTTTCACTGCCGTGTGTTAGCTGACTACCGAGAAGTAATTGAGAATTCGTGTCCACGTTGCATCCACCCATACCAACTTGGTGAGAACCCGTATAATTCATGTTTGGTTGCGACAGCGCAAGATCCATGGGCTTGGTCATCTCACAATCGCTTGAAAAATGATTAGTGAGTGTATAATTGGCGTTTTTTGTATTTTGTTTTTCTGTTTCACTTAAAGAACAACTATCCATACCTATTCTTCCCATGTTTAAAAATGTGTAATCGTTAACGTGAGCCATATATATTATTCAAACAGATAATAAAATTTTAATAATTTATATATCGTAGATCTTTTTTGGCACACGCAAATTCGTTACCTTCTTTACACGATGGCATGTTTCCGTAACAAAATTTGGCAAATTCCCCCTGATTGTTGGGTATTTCTGAGCTGGCAGTTGTGTAAAAATTTATCATAGATTCATCAAATTTGTAATTATCTCCTAAATCGCGAAACAGTTTATTCTCCAGATTTTTATTCCCCAGATTTTTTTCGGTTATCATTTTTTTAGTTGTATTGTTTATTTTATTGCTAACGGTAGCATCATATGCTGGGGCAGCCTTTTTTCTTGCGGGATTATTCATATAATCACCTGGCATTACATTAGAAAGGGGATTTTCTTCCTTGATTGGGTAATAATCCTCCAGGTTCTTTTTAGACAGCCGTGTAGATTCCTTTGCGTCGTTGTTTATTATATCAAATCCTGACTTTAATTTATTTTCTCTTAAATAATAGACAATTACAAAAATCGCTAAAGAAAAAACACCCGAAAGTAAAACGCTCGCATTCCGTGTCAGTAAAAACGAAATAATTGTGATATATAATATAATTCTCGACAAATTATTAAGATTTGTTACAAAATTATTTTCAGAAGATATTTTGATCGAATCATATTCTCTTATTAACGTCACGGGGTCAATTATCCAAATGGTTTCACTCATTTATATTATATATATATTAACAATTTTTACTGAACATCTAACATTATAAACCAATTTATCGCTTCTTCTTCTTCTTCTTCTTTTTGGCTACTTGTTTCTTGTCATTATTGCCGGAATTCGATTTGTTACATGGCATAGAGTCGATTTCCGCAATAATTTCATCCGTTGTTCTGGTATCCACATTAGTTGCGGCGAGTTCGGCCTTTAATCGATTGACCTCTTCTTGAAGAGATCTTTCCTTTTTTCGTTCTTCAAGTTTCATTTTCATTCTCTCACGTGTTTTTGACATTCTAATATTCTGGTCAAGTTTTGATTGCATTGCGCCCATGTTTAATTTTGTTTTCTTTCCCAATCCAGGTATTCCCATGGAACTCATCATTTCTCCAAGATTACCCATTCCAGGCATATTTTTCATCTGATTCATCATTTCACTTGCTTCGGTCATAAGCTCACTTTCCTTCAACTCGCCCGATTTTATCTTGTCCTCCAGTTTAGTCCCGATTGATTTTACTAAACCCATTAGCTTCGTTGGGTTTTTTATGATTTTCGAAAAAACATCGGACGCATCTTCTGGATTTTCCATGTCTATATTCAAATCTCTTGCGGTATCTTCTGCGATTTCGCTCGCGAGCTGGCCTATTTTTCCATTGAGCATCCCCTGTAAATGACTATGTAAATCATCAGGATTTGGTATGTCTTCAGGGTTCAAGTTATTTCCGGCATCATCATTACTAAATGCGTTCTCTATATTTCCAAGCGTCTCTTCCAATTTTGTTTTAAAATTATCTTCATTGATTGCCTCAAATAGCTTTGCGGTGTCTCCAAATGAGCTATCCGAATCAATATTAGAAACAATCGCAAACGTAATTAGCTGTAGATATTTCCAAATAGTAGATTTTGTTGTATCGCTTACACCCTCGAGATTCCATATTTCCTTAAATTCGATATTGGGTAAAAATGTAGTGTTTATTTCAGTATCTTCAAAAATATCGTTGTTTTGATAAAGTATGTCAAAAAAGCGTTCAGGATATACAGACTTGCAGTATTCAAACATATCGGGTGTTGTCATTTTTTTACATTCTTCTACCTTTTCAGTCACTTCAGGGAATACATCGACAATATTAATCAAAAATTCATGTAATGCCTTTTCAAAATCTTGGGGGGTGGAATTATGTGTATCCATTTAATATAGAACTGATCCACTATTTAAATCTATTATTAACTAAAATATAAAAATGACAATTTCGACATTTTTAGAACGTAATCCATCCACATTGAAAGATGTTCTGGGTCTAACTTATACACAGGGGTTTTTAGACGGAGGAGGGATTCCTTTACCGAAGATCCGTACTCACACTCATCCAAAAGTTTATTGTATTTTTCTATATTATCCAGAAAATGATAATCACCTCGGTCGATCTGATCCCTATTTGGAACATAAATATATATAAGCCAGTAATTCATTAGCATTCTGGGATTTGTTTTTTTTAGAGCCAATATTGCGTTTTTGGCAAATTTGACATCGATGTCTGCGGGAAATTGGTTTTCAATGACCTGTATAAAAGATTCAGACAAAACACCAAAATTTTTCAGATAGACCTGTTTTTTGTTGTTAAAGTTCATATACATTTATAATTTATAATTTCTTTAATACAACACTGTATTAAATTAAAGTCTTTTTTGTTCTCCATATATTCCCTTTATGTCATTATCGCGCGTACTTTGGATATTTTCCATGGATCCTCCTTCATTCCCTATGGTATCCGGTTTGTAGTTTTCTTCCGGCGTTTTTATCGATGTATTATAATCCATATTTGTATAATTATACATTTGTCTTTCTCCACCCGATCCGGTCGCGGTTAGATCATCAGGTGACATATCCAAGAAACTAAAATGGTCTGACGACACTCCTGATGTAGACATCCACTCAAACGTAGTAGGTTCCTGGTGTTGCTGACTTTCAAATACTTCTTCCTTTGTATCGACACGATTGGAGGTATATGTTTCGATGTTTAGGAATGAAACAATTTCATTTCCATAAATAATTCTATAGCCTTCGTTCAATAATAGTAATGCCGGGACCTTTACAATGGTTTTCGGCATTATTACAGTCTGTCCTCCTTCGAGCGTTAGTATTGTATCACCGCTTTCATCTTGGGTCCGTTTATCAATGTTAATAAAGTGTGTATCTGTTTTATTCGTATACTTGTTAAGCTTTAAAAGAAGTGCTTTACAATTTTCACAATAGTTGCTGTAGTACAATATATTACTCATCTATCTAGTATATTGTATATAATATGTGTTTTAAGTCTTAACTAATAAAAATTAATTAGGCGATTTTTTAGAGTTGTTGAATATAGATTCCCTACTGTGCATCCAGCTATATAATATGGAACCTACTCCTAAACCATAGACAAACCCACCCCATCCTCCTGACTGGGTCTTATTTTTAATTGTTCTCCTTCCCCCCTTTTTTTTATTTGTAGATTTCTTTCCAGCAGTCATTTGCGTTGATTTTTTTTTATTACGCATAGTTTTATTTTTTAATTTATCAGTTTTAAATGCCACCGAGTTGCTCATATACATTCAGGTTAGAAAAACTATTTATATGGTATAATATTAATTTAATGTTATTAAAATTGAAAAGATATAATATAAAAATATACATTAATAATAATTATGACGATGGACCCAGAAGTTTTCGAATTGAAAGAGAAAGATGACATTCTTACATTTACGTTGAAAAATGTTGATGTGAGTATTGCGAATTCTGTTCGACGGTTCATAATATCTGAAATACATACCATCGGGTTTGTGACGCTTCCATACGAAAAAAATAAGGCAGTGTTCCATAAAAACACGACGCGGTTGAACAACGAAATACTTAAACAGAGAATTTCATGTATCCCAACGCACATCACCGACGTTGATGACTTCCCGACAGATCAGTATGTTATCGAGGTGAATGAGAAAAATAACACCGACGTTATAACGTATGTTACAACCGAGCATATTAAAATTAAGAATACTCTAAAGGGGACTTATTTGGATAGAGCTGATGTGGAGAAGATTTTCCCAGCAAATCCGGTTACGGGTTATTATATCGATATTGTAAGAATTCGTCCGGAAATATCAGAAACGATCAAGGGAGAAGAAATCCATTTTACGTGTGAATTCTCTAAAGTAGTACCCAAGGTTGATGGGTGCACATACAACAGTGTAAGTTCATGTACGTATCAGAACACTCTGGATTTTGTGAAGAGTAAAAGTATTTGGGATAAAATGGAGACAAAGTTAAAACAAGAGAATGAAACAACTGATTCCATTCGTGTCCAAAAAAACAACTTTGATGCGATCGACGGGCGTCGCCAATTTATCGAGAATAGCTATGATTTTACTATAGAGACGGTTGGTGTATTTAAGAATAAAACTATTTTGAAATTGGGACTGGACGGTCTTGTAAAAAAGTACAGAGACTTTATTGGTCTTCTCGGAAAGGATGAGGTTGTTATTAATCCCGCACAAGTGGACATCGAAAATTGTTACGACGTTATTTTGGAGAATGAGGATTATACGATTGGAAAACCCATGGAGTATATGATATATTCGAAATATTTTCAGAAGAATAAGTCTATCACCTTTTGTGGGTTTGTAAAACTTCACCCGCACGATAAATATAGTATTATACGCATTGCTTCTAAAGAAGGAATGGAAGCAGCCGAGATTTATACGATTCTTCGTGATGTATGTACCGACTTGATAGAAACGTATGATAAAATAAAGGTACAGATCGCAAGTTAATAAAAATTAGAAAAATTAGAAAAATTAGAAAAATTAGAAAAATTAGAAAAATTAGAAAAAATTAAAAATATAATAACATTATTTGAATTATATTTTTTATTTGAATTATATTTTTTATTTGAATTATATTTGATTATATTTTAATATTGGGTTATACCGTTTCTACTACTGTTCGTTTGGAAAAGTTAAGTGAATATAACATTATGTCACTTGGTGTTGTATTGATGTATTCAACAACCGTATCCAGACGAATGCTCTTGCCAGTTAGTTTGATTTTTTTGTAAATATTATGAATATTGA
>Ga0209533_1000984_pt1 | contig 26962 bp, 18 predicted proteins | sample COG_04_FD_184748 | JGI IMG/M metagenome (GOLD analysis project Ga0209533, IMG submission 184748) | Pelagic Microbial community sample from North Sea - COGITO 998_met_04 (SPAdes) (version 2) | ecosystem: Environmental > Aquatic > Marine > Neritic zone/Coastal water | place: Helgoland, sampling...
TCGATTACGGGAGCAAAGGGTGCAATCTCTAAACAACAAATGGATTATTTTAAGAGGGTCAAAGCAATGCAATTAAAAAGTAAACTGATTATCGGTTTTGGTATTTCAGACAAGCCAACGTTTACGACTGCCTGTGATTTTGCCGATGGTGCAATTATTGGTTCTGCATTCATTAAACACTTAGGAAGTCAGGGCGTTGAGAATATAGACACTTTCATATCGCCTATTAAAGCATAAAAAAAGTGAAACTTTAAAGTTTCACTTTTTTTTTATAACATGGTGCGAACCAAAATCACCCCGTTCATACCTCGTATTCCGTAAATTGCAGATTCAGGGCCTTTTAGAACAGTAATTGATTTGATGGTACTTGGAACGATATCTCCAAAACTAGTTTTTCCAACTGGAGACCCGTTTAAAATGTACAAGGGTTCTCTATTTTGATCTCCTCTTATAGAAACTACGTTGTCTGTAGTAATTCTAACTCCCGACACTTTTCCTCTTAAATAATCATAGATATTTCGATATTGTATGGCCCCTGCAGCAAACTCTCTTTGGTTACTTGCAACAATATCAGCACCCATTTTATTAGGAGATATTTTAATGATTATTTTTTTTTGACCTAAATACTTGACTTTTTTGATTCCATGAAGTGCAGAAAATATGGAAATTTCTTTAGGAAGTGCTTTCAATTTTATCTTAAAGATTCCTTTGCTATTTGTAGTTCTTGGGTATTTTTTATTATCAAATAAAACAGAAGCACCAGGAATGGGTTTGTTGTTTGCATCCTTTACAATAAGTGTTAATTTCGATGCTTTCTTTTTTTCTTGCGAAACAGTCGTAACTGTGAATGCAAGAAGTAATACAAATATAATTCCTTTAAATGCTTTTCGTGTTTTCATATTTTTTCTTTTAAAGGTTCAGTCTTTTTTTTGATGCTAAAAATCAGCCTTATTAGTTTATACGAATCAAATTAATATCAAAAACTAAAGCGGCTCCACCGGGGATTGATCCACTTCCGCGATCTCCATATCCTAAGTCAGACGGAATTAATAAAATTCCTTTACCACCTTCCTTAAAGTAAGTAATACCTTCTCTCCAACCTAAAATCACTTGATTCAATCCAAAAGAAATCCCGTTGGTACTCTGGTCAAAAACGGTTCCATCTAACAATGTACCTCTATAGGCTACAGTTACATTAGAAGAACTTGTGGGTCTTGCGCCGGTTCCAGGTTCATTAATTACATAATACAATCCAGTACTGCTTCTTTGAGCATCCAAATTGTTTGCTTCTATATATTCAATGATATCTGCTTCCGTTTGTGGTTCAAAATTTGAATCACTACCAGAACAAGAAAATAAAAGAAATGCAATGCAAAATAATGGTAAATAAAGTTTCATACTTGGGGTTTTGTTTTTAATAATGTGTAAATATAATTTGAAAAAACTTAATAAACTCTTTCCCCATTTAGAAAAGTGCTAATTACTTTTGTTTCTGGAATTTTTGCTCCTTCAATTTCCATGATATTTTGATCTAGAATGACAAAATCTGCAAATTTACCCACCTCGATACTTCCTTTTTCTAGCTCTTCGAAATTTGCATATGCAGCCCAAATGGTCATGCCTTTCAGGGTTTCTTCTCGCGATAATACATTTTCCATTTGAAACCCATCTTCAGGGTAGTTATGAATGTCTTTTCGAATCGTTGCTGCATAAAAAGTTAAAAAAGGATTTACTTGTTCTACAGGAAAATCTGTTCCCAAAGCAATTTTTCCATATTGATTGAGCAGTTCTTTAAAAGCATATGCGCCTTTCATTCGTTCCGCTCCAATTCGATCCTCTGCCCAATACATGTCTGAAGTTGCATGTGTCGGTTGTATTGAGGGTAGAATATTGTCAAAGTTTTTGAAATCTTCTGGGGCTACTATCTGTGCATGTTCAATTCTCCACCTTCTATTCTTATTGTTGGCTAAAACTTCTTTATAGGTTTTTAGCATCCAAGTATTTGCAGAATCACCAATGGCGTGTGTATTCATTTGATAGTCAGATGCTGCTATCTGTTTTGCAATTTCCTGATATCTTTTTGCAGGATAGATGAGTGCGCCAAAATGATTTTCCCGATCGGCATATGGTGTTCTCATTGCTGCACCTCTGGACCCCAAAGCACCATCACCGTAAACTTTAAAGGAACGAACATTTAAACGGTCTGTTTTCAAAATTCCTTTTTGAATGTAATAGTCTAAATTTTCTTGAGTATCTCCAGAAACCATTGCATATACTCTCATTTTCAAGGCTTTGTTTTTCTGAAGACTGTCTATCAATTCGATCGTTTGTCTCCCGAGTCCAGCGTCATCAACGGTCGTTAAACCATAAGAAAAAGAAATCTTTTGGGCATCTAATAATCCTTGAATTGCTTCCTGTTTTGTCGTGGAAGGAAACTTAACAAAGTCCATTGCAGCGTCAATTAAAACTCCTGTCATTTTACCGTTTTTAAGAATTATTTCACCGCCAGAAACCTTCGTGTTTTTGGTAATTCCAGAAAGATCAATAGTTGCCTGATTTACCAATAAGGCATGCCCATCAACCCTTCCAACGGCAACAGGAGTGTTCGGAAACAAGGCATCTAATTTGTCCTTTGTAGGAAATGTTTTCACTTCCCAGTCGTTTTGGTCCCAGCCTCGACCGGTAATAAAAGCAACCTTCTTTTCTTTTTGAAAAGCGACAATTTTATCTAAAACTTCATCATAGCTTTTTGTGCCTTCTAGGCTTACCTTTTGTTGTTGCAATCCCATTCTATAAAAATGACAATGCGCATCAATTAAACCCGGTATAGTTGTTTTGTTTTTGGCGTCAATAATGGCTGTTGCTTTGTACTTTTTTTGAATTTCAGCATTTGTTCCAACCCCAATAAATTTTCCGTCTTTTACGGCAAATGCGGTCGCTTTTTCAAAAGAACTGTTGACCGTATAGGTGTTTGAATTGATAATTACTAAATCTGCAGATTCTTGTTTGCAAGAAGTAAAAACAAATAGTACGCTAAAAAGGAAGTATATTTTTTTCATGAGTGTGTGTAGATTAAATAGGAAAGATATAGCAGTAAAAATTGTAGTGGAATTCGAATAATTGCCAGTTTTTTAGAGCCAATAGCAGGCCTTTCTTTTGTTAGATCCCAAATGTGAATTGGTAAAAAGAGGAGCATCAATATAAAAATACCTGCAGCAGCTTCTTTCACTGTTTGCGAAAAAAACAAAGCAACTCCTAAGATAATTTCAATACCTCCAAAGACGTAATTCACCGCTAATTTCGGTAAAAAATTGGGAATAAAATGCTTGAAAAATTGTGGTTTTACAAAATGCATGATGCCTGCATAGGAGAAAAATATTCCAAAGACAATTGTTAAAAGGAATAGTAAAGTGTTCATTATTAAGGCTTTATAGGGGTGTTGTTGTAGAGGTATTTGTCCATTAAATAAAGAATACTTGCCATAGAAGCACTTCCGAGCTCTAGTTCTCTTTTGTTCACTTTATCAAAGGTGTCGATACTGGTATGATGGTAGTCAAAGTAACGCTGACTGTCCGGTCTGTAGCCTACTAAGGTAACAGCATCGCCTTTTAAAGGAGAAATATCTGCACCACTGCCTCCTTTTTCAATGTCGTGTAATCCGTAAGGTGCCAGTAATTTTTTCCAGCTTTGTAAAAGCGCTGTATTGGCAAGGTTTGCATCGATAGAAAAACCTCTTGGGGTATGTCCACCAGCGTCAGATTCTATACCTCCAATATGATTTTCTTTGTTTAGGGTTGCCAATTCTGCATATTTTTTTGCACCTCGGGTTCCATTTTCTTCATTCATAAAAAAGACGACTCTAAGGGTGTTTTTTGGGTTGATATTATTCTTTTTAAATAAGGCAGCAACTTCTAGTGATTGTACAATTCCAGTTCCATCATCATGCGCTCCATCTGCTAAATCCCAGGAGTCTAAATGCCCCCCTACAACCATAATATTTTCTGGAGTTTCACTTCCCGTAATCTGACCAACAACATTAAATGAAGGTGCATCTGGAAGTGTTTCACAACTTTGTTTAAAATAGAATTGTAAGTTTGGGTTTTTCTTTAAATCAGCACTTAAAATAGAAGCAGCTCTGGAACTAATAGCTGCAGTTGGAATGTGCAATTCCTTTGGTAAGTCACCATAGCTCATGGTTCCTGTGTGCGGATAGTCGTCGATACCATTGGTCATTGAACGAACAATCACTCCTTTTGCTCCATAGCGTCCACAAACAGCCGCGCCTTGTACTCGCTGATCAACACAACCTCCATAAGCAGCAAATGTATTGATAAGGGTATTGTCGAAAGGACGATTGAAAAACACAATTTTACCTCGCATTTTTTCGCCCAAAGCTTTTGCTTCTTCCAAACTTTTTACTTCTAGAACTGCTGCAGTTACACCTTCTTTAGATGTTGCAACAGAAAAGCCTAATGCACAAATTGGTACTTTCTTTTTTTCTCCATTCACCAAGTAGTTGGCCACCTCTTTCTCGCCACGAACCCAATGCGGAACCATAACGGGTTGTAACCAAACAGAATCTAAACCAACAGTATTCATAAGTTTTTCTCCCCAAATGACCGCTTTTTCCGCTTCTGGAGATCCAGACAATCGGCCACCAATATTTTGCGTCAAATCGCGCAACCATTCATAGGATTGACCTTCTGTTAATACGGTATTAAAAAGGGTTTTAATGTTTGTAGAATCTATTTTTTCTTCTTTAGATAAATTGGGTGTATCGCTTATTTGTTCTCTTTTTTGTAGGCATGAAAAAAGAAATAATGTAATGGATAATACAAGCAGTAGTTTTTTCATTGTATGTAATTTATTAAAGCATAAAGCTACAAAAATGAAATTGAAAAATTAGGCCACAGATCGTTTATTAAAAATCGAATTTATAGGTAAGGCCACCAAGGACTTGAAACCCTTGTACATTGAAGTTAGAAAACCGCTGATAACTGGTATTTAAAACATTGTTTAATTTCAAGAAAACAGAAAGTGCATCATTAAAATGATACCCACCATTTAGGTTAACATCTACAAAAGAATCCAAGCGATCTGTAGTGATTGCACTTGATGGAAATAGCGCATCGTAGGCTACTGTTTTACGTTCATCAACATAGAAAATATTTGTGGTTGCATACCATTTTTCGCTTTTGTATTTTCCAAATACAGCAAGCTGAAAGGCGGGTAAATTCCATGCTTCCTCTAGATTTTTTACTTGGTAATTATCATATTGAATGGTTGCTCCTGTTGCTATTTTATTGGTGATGTCATATTCGAACTCGCCTAAAAATGAGGTTGTTATTACATCATCATAAGCTACTTTAAAAGAGTTTCCAAACTCGTAGTTCTCTATAGGAATATTATTTGCAATTAAGTTTGTTCCGTTCGATTTAGAATTATTTCTGATAAAAAAAGGCATGTCTTCATCTTCTTTATAATTCACTTTTAAATTAAAACTAAAAGCGTTATTTATTCTACCGCTTGCACCCAAAAAAACATTCATTTTTTCGCTGGTTTGGGTGATGAAAAGCGTTGGAGAAACATATGGGTTTTCTTCGGTAAAGTCTTTGTAAGTATTTGTCTTTAAGTCCCCGGAAACCCCTGTATAGAGAATTAATGCATCTTTGTTGATGGATTTAGAAATTTGTACATCTGGATATGCTAAGAGGTTTGTTACCCTATTTTCGGTATCTACCGATGCAAATAATTTCATTCCTGCTTTGATTGAAAAATCAAAGAGCGTAAAATTATATATTGGGTGAATTTTACTTGTAATTATTGAATAGTCTATTTCTGAATTGTCAATAGAATTCCTTTTGAAAGCACCTTTTAATACCTCAAATTTTGTATCGACTGAAAGGTCATTTAAGTCATAACTTATAAAATCTAATGATAAATTAAAAGCAGTTTTTAGGTGCATAAGGAGTTCTTTACTTTGATATGCATCTGAGAAAGAAGATACACTAACTGTCGTATTTTCTACAATAGTATTTTCAAAATCGAATGCTCCAATCAATTGAAAGTAATTGTTTTCTTGTTCGCTGTTAATGGTTTCAATAGCTGTACTTGCTTTTAGGTTTTCAGGAATACCATACCAATTGTATTTGTTTTGGGCAGAATTTAAGGAGACTTTCCAATCAAAATAACGCTCTTGTTGCTTGTAAAAGAGAGCAGTTTTGAAATTAGAGAAGGTGCTCGTTAAAGCAGTATTCTTAATATCTTCATTTGAAGAAATATACCTTGCATAGATGCCCATTTCGTTCTTAAAGCGTGTGTCATAATGCAATGCGGTCTCTACGAATGGGGTAGTGAAGTTTCCAAATCCACCAGCAATATAATTGTCATAAACACGTTCTTTTACTCCCACATCGATTCCTTTTACAACCCCTGTTTTAGGCATAAATGTAGAGGCTACGGGTATGGAGAAAATGGTATATTTAAGTTGTTTCTTTTTACTTTTTTCAGAGAGTTTAATTTCTGGAGTTCTTTGTATTTTATTTGCGTCTGCAATTTTGGGATTGTAGGTTGTAATTACATTTACAACCTCTGTTTTTACAGTATCCTTTAGCGTCTCTTTTTTCTTTTCTTGTGCTTTTAGCCCGAGAAAAGAGAAGAATAATAGTACTAATAAGCTTCCTTTATTCATTAATTTTTCGTTTTTTCTTCAGTAGGAATCTCCTCTTCTTGTTTCACAGAACGATTTATTTTCGCCTCGTTTGCTTTTATTTTGTCGAGTGTTGTTTGTGCTTCAACGATTACATCATCAAACTCTTTAAAGTTTTCAATAATATTCTCCAATACATAAGTGGCTTGATATGCATCTTCTAACCCATCATAATTTTTAGCCATAATAATATAGCTTTTTACGCCCCAATATTTATAGGCTGAATAATCTGCAATTAATTTTTGTACTATTTTATTTGAACTTTCGTATGCTTTTTCTTTGTTCTTAAAAAAGGCATTGTAATACAGTGACTCTGCTTTTAATGCTCCAGTAGCATTTTTAGTTACTTCCGCATAATATGCTTTAGCGGTTTGGAAGTCCTCATTCTTAAAAGCTGATCGAGCAATAATTATTTGGGCATCATTTTTTAATAGTTTGTCTAGCTTTTCTCTCGCCAGTATTTTTTTTGCGTACTCCATTGCCAATCCATAAGATCGAGTTTTATAATAACCTTGCATAAGGTTGCTTTCAGCATACAAAATGTTTGTTGGAGAATTTGCTTCTTGTTCTAGTCGCTTTAACAAAGGGATTGCATTGTCCAGTTCTTTTTTGAAAAGATAGATTTGTGATAGTTTGTTAAGAGACGCTTCGCTAAAGTCACTTTGTGCTTCATTTAAAACCATTGTATAGCTTGGTATTGCTTGATCAAATAGAGCTTGTTTGTAGAGTGTTTCTGCTAAATAAAAATTGGCTTTGAGCGCATGAATTCCTTCCGGAAAACCCGTTGTATATCCTTGCAAGCTAGCAATAATCTTTTCTTGATCTGTAGTGTTCAAGTACTTCTTTTCAGCCGCTGCAAAAGTGGTGTTGTCTAATTCTGAATTGGTAATATTAATGAATTTCAAACCTTTTACCCAGGTTACATAATCGGCAACATTGTCATTGTCTATATAAATGTTTCGGGCATTTGCAACCGCTTCAAATGCTTCAGGTGAGTTTGGAAACAAACGAACAATTTGTTGGTATTTTTCAAGCGCTTTGTCATTTTCACCATCATTGTAATAAAGCAATCCTTGTCGGATGAGTGTTTTTGCAATAAAGATACTCTTATCATGCTTTTCTATAAGACTACTGTACGCAATGTGCGCTTCGGCATTTTTATTTATTTTTGAATAGGTATTTCCTAACTGATACAACGCGTCGTCTTTTAATGAGGACAATTTGTAGGTAGTAATTACTTTGTTCAAAGCAGCTATTTTAGCTTCGTTTTGGTCTGTAAAGCCACAGCTCATTCCGATTTGATATTGCGCATAATCAGCACCTATACCTTTATTGGCGATTACTTTTTGATAAGAAATTATTGCATTTTCATAGGCGCTTGTTGCAAAATAACTATCTCCAAGACGAATGTATGCGTCTTCCAGCACCTCACTTTCGATTGAATTTTGCTTTGTTGTTGCTTCAAAAAATGGAATTGCTTTCGCGTATTTTTTTAGTTTGAAATAATTGTATCCGATGGTATAATTCAACTCCAAAAACTCAGGATCGTTATTGTTCTTTAAGACTGTTTTGAGGCGCATGAAATTTGCAAGAGACTCTTCATGATTTCCTAATTGGTATAGCGCTTCCGCTTCCCAATATCTTGCTCTCAAAGAAATGTTGCTATTACTTGTTTTTTTTGCACTCGTAAAAAAAGGCAAAGCTTCTTTGATTTTTTTAGATCGATACAATTGAATTCCTCTGTAGAGTGAAACCTCCAAATGGAGTTTGTTGTTATTTTTCGATTTATTTTTTGCCAAATACTCCAAAGCACCTAAATAATGTTGTTGATGTAAAAACGAACTGACAATTAAGTTGTTTATTTCATCATAAGCTTTGGATTTTGGATAGGCTTTCAAGTACTCTTGTAAAACCACTGCAACATCTTTAAAGGGGTTGCCCTCCTCATAACTTAGTTTTGCATAGTTCAGGGCAGAGTCCTCCTTTATTTTTAGATCAAAATCCATTTCACTCGCCGCTTTAAATGCACTTAAAGCTTCTGTTTTTTTTTCGCTATTTAAATAACATTCTGCTAAATGATAGTATGCATTTTGTGAAACACTGTTCTTTTCGTCGAGTATTTTATTAAAGTTATTGATGGCATTTTTAAAATCGTTTTGCTTATAATATGCATATCCTAACTGATAAAAATCGGTATTGTTCCATTTCCCTCTTTTCCCTCGATAGGCTTTTAGATACGGAATGGCTTCCTGATACTTCTGTAAATTGAAATAACTCTCACCAATAATTTTAGAGATATTTGGAGATTCTCTTCTATTTGCAGTTGCTAGTAGTTTCAATCCTACGCTAACACATCGATTGAATCGGCCCGCTTTAAAACTAATATCCAAGAGGTAGTATGAAATTTCTGCTTTATAGGAGTCATTGTCAGCAATTTCTCTTAAGGTAGATTCTGCAACGGCATAATCTTCTAACTTATAGGCTAAATATCCGTAATAATAACGTGCATCATTTCCATACTTTCCGTCATTTATAAGCGGCAAGAAACGCTCTTTTGCTAATTTATAATGATTGGTCTTTAAAAGGGCATATCCCATTTTAAAATCCAGTTCTTTTTTGTTTTCTTTTGAGAGTTGTTCTGGAATTACTTTTTGAAACCACTTTAGAGAATATGCGGCTTTTTTATTGGCAAAGTAGTAGTTTCCAACATTAAAATAAGCTTTGTTTTTTTTAACACTTGTTGGATTTTCTGCCACAAATTTTAAAACTTTTTTATCGGCATCTGTTTTATTTAGTTTTATCGCACACATTGCTTCATAGTAGGAAGCATCGCTTTTTACGACAGTGTTGTTTGCTGCAGTCTTTGCAACGGCACCAAATATTTTTAGAGCAGGAGCATATGCTTTGCTGTTGTATAATTTTAGAGCATCATTAAAATCCGTCAAAATACTTGCATCAACAAAAGATTGTTGTGCAAATGTTGGCGTATATGTCAGAAAAAAAAGGGAGCAAGTTAAAAAGAACCTACTTAAAAAAAGCTTCATAGATTTGTTTGTGTTTCTTTAATTTGATAACGGACTTTTTTTAAATTTGTTTGATAAAAGTCTTAAAAAATATTCTAACATTAATCAAAAGTAAGAATAGTTTGCAATTTTTAGTTAAAAATAGAAAGAAACTTATAAGTTTGTAAAAACTACATAGTTGTATGGAAAATGCTGTTTTGCATCTAGAAAATGCAGATATTTATCAAAGAGAGAACTTGGTCTTGTCTAAAGTGAATTTAACTTTAGAGAAAGGGACTTTTTATTACCTAATTGGAAAAACAGGAAGTGGGAAAAGTAGTTTAATGAAAACGCTTTATGGCGATTTGAAATTACAAAGCGGCATCGGAACCATTGCAGACTTTGATTTAAAAAAATTAAAAGAAAAAGAAATCCCTTTTTTAAGAAGAAAAATAGGCATTGTTTTTCAAGATTTTAAATTATTAAGTGATCGAACTGTTTTCGAAAATTTAGAATTTGTGTTGAAAGCTACTGGTTGGAAAGACAAAACAGCGATGAAAGATAAAATCACTGAAGTTTTAGAAAAAGTAGGCATTCAAAATAAGTATTACAAAAGACCTCATGAACTTTCTGGTGGAGAACAACAACGTGTTGCTATTGCGCGCGCTTTATTAAATGACCCAGAATTGATTTTGGCAGATGAACCTACCGGGAATTTAGATCCAAAAACATCTTTAGAGGTTATGGAATTACTCAATCAGATACATCAAAGCGGAAAAACTATTTTAATGGCCACCCATGATTATCAGTTGATCGTTAAATTTAAACAGAAAACAATTAAATGTGAAGGAGGTCAATTGTTTGAAGTTGCACAACAAGTTATTGTATAATGCTATCCGTACTTATTCCAACATATAACTACAATGCTTTTGAGCTCGTAAATGAGCTTCATAAACAATTGCTGAAATCGGAGGTGCTGTTTGAAATTATTTGCATTGATGACGGATCAAAGTCCACTTTAAATCAACAAAACGAAAAAATAAACGACCTACCAAATGCACGATTTAATGCGTTAAAAAACAATATTGGGAGGAGCGCAATTCGAAATTATTTATCAGAAGAAGCGACTTATAGCTGGTTGTTGTTTTTAGATAGTGATGTTTTACCAGCAAGCCCGTTGTTTATTCCTAATTATTTAAATCAGATTCAACATAAAACAGGAGCTGTTTTTTGCGGGGGAATTCGCTATTTAGCATCCGATGAAAATAAAAAACTATTGCGGTATAAATACGGTATTAAGTTTGAAGAAATTAACTTGGACAAGCGAAAAAAACGACCGTATAAGTTTTTTTTTACCGCTAATTTTTTAATTGATAAAGCGCTCTTTCATAAGATTCGATTTGAAGAGAAGCTTGTAAAATATGGACGAGAAGATTTGTTGTTTTCACTGACATTAAAAGCAGAGAATTTTCCCATTATTCATCTCGAAAATGAAGTATATCACCTCGGTATAGATGCCGATGCCGCATTTGTATCTAAAACCAAACAAGCAATGGAAAATATTGCTTTTTTAGCAGATACTAATCTGATTTTACCCAAAGAAGGGAATTTATTAAAGACGGTGTATTATTTGTCTCTGTTTGGTATTTCTTATACAGTCGGGAAACTAACCCATTTCTTTGAGAAAAAGGCAATAAAAAACGCCTCAATTTTTTATTTAAATTGTTTCAAAGTCAGTTATTTATGTTCTTTAAAAAAAGCGTTATAAATGAAAAGAGCAGCAATCTCAAAATTGATTTATCAAAATATAAAAGACCATCAATTGCAGTTGAAGAAGCAATTCTTGGCCAGTAAAAATAAAATAGGGTTTTTTTATTTAGATGCGCTTTTGCCCGAAGAAATTGCTTTAGAAATTTATAATAAGTTTCCTGATTTAGAACGAACTGTAGCGCGAAAGAGTTTGAGAGAACGAAAGTTTACAGCTTATCAAATGAATACTTATGATTCCCTTTTAGAAGAAGTGGTATTTGCCTTTCAAGATAAAAAAGTAGTGCAACTCGTTTCAGAAATTTGCGGAATTAAAGAGTTGCTTCCCGATCCGAATTTATATGCTGGAGGCGTTTCGTTAATGACAAAAGACAGTTTTTTAAGTCCACATTTAGACAATTCTCATGATAAAAATCGAGAAAATTGGCGGGTTTTAAACCTTCTTTATTACGTAACACCAGATTGGGAGCTTGCAAATGGCGGAAACTTAGAAATATGGCCCAAAGGATTGCAACAAGCGCAAATTACAATAGAAAGTAGATTCAATCGATTGGTGGTCATGGCAACACATCAAAATTCGTGGCACTCTGTGAGTAAAATTGTTGAAAACAAAGTAAGGTGTTGCGTGTCCAATTATTATTTTTCTAAAGAACCTTTGTTACCAACAGATACTTTTCATGTGACCACTTTTAGAGGTTGGCCAAAAGAAAAATTAAAAGACGTTCTTTTACAAATTGATAATAAAATTCGATCCAGTGTGCGTTTTTTATTCAAAAAAGGCGTTCGAGAAAATCCCCACCAATACAAAAAATAGTTAGTGTAGCTTTTCAAAAATAGCAAGTAAGTCTTGCTCTTGATGCTCCCAAATTAAATCATTTTTGGCCGCTTTTAACGCAACAGAGAAATTTTTCTCTAGGAGTTTTTCAATCTGTTTTGCTAACATTTTTGGAGTATTATCGGCAACTATTTCACCCACTTTATAGGCGGTTACAATTTTCTTCATTTCTGGCAAGTCAGCAACTAAAACTGGTATTTCAGCCTGTATATAATCAAATATTTTATTGGGCAAGGCATATCGGTAATTTAATCCAAGATCTTCTTCTAAACTGATTCCAAGATCCGCCAATGGGGTTATTGAATGCAATTTTTGAGGTGAAACCTGTCCCAATAGCTTTATTTTATTTGCTAAGTTTTTCTTTAGAATCAAGGTTTCTAATTCATTGAATATGTCTCCTGTTCCGATAATCACGAAGATGCAATTAGGAAGAAACGCCATGCTGTCAATCATTAGTTCCAACCCCCTCCCTATGTTTACTGCACCCTGATAGAGGATGACTTTTTTCCCCGAAGTATCAAATAAGAACTCGCCGATATGATTACTGTTTTTATATACTGGAAGATTGCGGATTACATTAAATTTCGTGGTATATTTTTTTGCATAATGCACTGCAATACTATCGCAAACAGTGTAGGCGTTTTTTAAATTGGGAACGATCCAGTTTTCCAAAAGCGTCCATATTTTCTTCACAAAAGGACGATGTACCAATTCAGGAATTTCCGAAAATAATTCATGACTGTCAAAGACCACTTTTTTTCTTTGCAGTTTTCCAACCAAATAATTGGGCATTAGCGTATCTAAATCATTGGCCAATAAAATTGTTTTCTTGGAGAGTAAGAGGAAAAAAAACAAACGAAGATTGAATTCAGCATAAAATAAAACCCCGTTTTGAAAAAGTAGTTTGATTCTTTTTGTTGTGTAATTACGGTGAAATGGTTTGCTGTTTTTGGTTCTTTTTCCAATCAATAAAACCTCATAGCCTCCATTGTAAAGCGTGTTGCATACCTTGTCTACACGTTGGTCTGTAGTGAGGTCGTTGGTTACAGAAACTATAATTTTTTTCAATATGGGTTGTTTCCTGCAATATAAAGACAATAAATCATTTTAGGAAAAAAATTAAAAAAGTTATCGTATTTTTAACGTGTTGAAAGTCTTTAAATTTTTCTGTTCTCTATTCAAAAATGAACAAGTGTTTTCAAAAAAAAACGCAAAGAATCCGATACTATAAAAAATGAAGAAAATACTTTTTTTGATCTCGTTACTATTGTTCTCCTGTTCAGAGGAACCAGAATTGCTTTTTACTACTCCTGGAGAATTGACAACCTTCGCCTTTAAAAAATCGATTAACCCAAATTTAACATCCGATTTGGTGTTGAATTTTGACGGTGTGGATACCTTCACAGGATCTTTGAATTACCGAACAGCCATCGAAAATTTAGTAGCTACTTTTGAAACTGTAGGAGGAACGGTGACCGTTCAAAACGTTCCGCAAATAAGTGGAGAAACCGAAAACGACTTCAATCAAGTTGTTACTTACACCGTTTTAAATTCTGACGGCACCAACCCAAGAAATTATTATATAGACATTACCTACTTTACGGGATTGCCGGTCATTTCAATTCAAACCAATGGAGTTTCAATCGATTCCAAAGAGAATTATGTAGTAGGAACGGTAAGCATACAAGGGGCTCGAGAATTTGAAAACCTTGAAGAACAAGCAATGAGTATCCGAGGAAGAGGAAATTCTACTTGGTTTGGTCCGCCTAAAAAACCCTATCAATTAAAATTTAGTGATAAAACAGCCATTTTAGGCATGCCCAAAGATAAAAGATGGGTTTTCTTAGCGGAGTATTCAGACAAGTCGCTTTTAAGAAATAAAATTTCTTTGGAATTGGGCGCTATGAGTGTGCTTGAATATACACCAAAGGGTGAATTTTCTGAAGTATTCATAAACGACGAATACAACGGAACCTATCTCGTTGTCCAAAAAGTAGAAGTGAAGAGCAATCGCCTCGATTTGCCCGACAATGGATATTTAGTGGAGATCGATCAATACTATCGCTTAGGAGCTGACGATGTGTTTTTTCAACCGACAATTTTTACACAAAATTATTCAGAAAACGTTTTTGCAGTAAAAGCACCCGCTTTAGATTTTGGCAGTCCAGAACTTGCTTTGATTGAGGAACACATCAATGTTTTTGAGGCCGTCTTGTTTGGAGACGATTTTAAAAACCCAACAACAGGCTATCGAGCATACATTGATTTGCCTAGTTTTGTAGACTGGTACCTCATCCAAGAAATCGCAAAAAGTGTAGATGCCAAATGGTATTCTAGCATCTATTTTAACTATCTGCCCGGCGAAAAAATTAAAATGGGTCCATTGTGGGATTTTGATCTTTCATATGGCAATGTAGATTATGCAGACTCTAGGTATTCCGAAGGTTTTTGGATCAAAGACAATCCTTGGTATGCACGTTTATTTCAAGACCCATATTTCGAAAACTTGGTCAAAGAACGCTTTCTGTATTTTTATAACAATACTGATCTTCTTTTAAGCAACCTAGACAGTCATGAAAATTATCTGGTCTTAGCCCAAGAAAAAAACTATCAAAAATGGCAAACTCTTGGCACCTATGTTTGGCCAAACCCTGTTTTTTTCGATACCCATGCTGAGGAGGTTACCCACTTGAAATCGTGGATTTCCAATCGGATGAGTTGGCTGTATGGTCAGTTTAATTAGACCTTCCTACGTGAATTTAAAACCAAACTTCAACCCAACAAATACGTTCTGCTTTTTAAACTTGAAGCAAAGACAATCTCATAAAACTACTCGATGAAAAAAATAATCTTATTGCTTTTAATTTTAGGTGTCAATTTTAAAAGTCATGCCCAAATAAACCCAGACAATATTGAAATTATAAGAGATGCCTATGGCGTTCCTCATATCTATGCAGCAACCGACGTTGAGGTTGCTTATGGTTTTGCATGGGCGCAGGCAGAAGATCATTTTAAACTGCTACAAGAAGCCTATATTGCCGGCAATGGAATGTTAAGCAAACACATTGGTTTAAAAGGAGCAGGCGCCGATTTCTTAGTACAGCTTATCCAAGCAGAAAAAACGGTTGACGATCAATACCATACCCTCGATAAAAAATTCATTGCTTTGCTAGAAGGGTTTACCCAAGGACTCAATGCCTTTGCCAACAAACACCCAAAAGAAGTCCTTCAAAAAGCACTTTTTCCCCTCACACCTAAAAAGCTTTTACGCTATACCCAATTGCAATTATTCATTTCCAATGGTGCAGATAAATTGGTAAAAGGGATTGTAAATAATGAATTGTCATGGCCTTATGAGATTGAGCAAGATACCAAAGGATCCAATTTATTGGCCATTAGTAGGAGCAGAACCCAATCCAACGAAACCTTTTTAGCTATCAACACGCACCAACCTTTAGAAGGCCCTACCTCTTGGTATGAAGCCCATTTAGTCAGTGAAGAGGGAACCAATATTATTGGAGCTACCTTTCCAGGATCCCCGTGTGTTTTAACAGGCGCCAATGCGTTTTTAGGTTGGACACACACCGTTAATTATCCTGATAAAGCAGACGTGTATGCTTTGGAAATGCATCCCAGTAAAAAAGACGTGTATTTGGTAGATGCCGAAGAACATCGTTTAGAAAAGTACAAAGCAAGGGTACATTTTAAATTTTTGGGAATGCGAATTCCGGTGAAGAAAACCTTTTATAAAAGTATCTACGGACCTACATTGAAAAACAAAACAGGTGTCTATGCAGTGCGAACTCCAAGTACAACCAACATCAATGCCATTGAGCAATGGTGGAAAATGAACAAGGCGAAAAATTTCACTGAGTTTTATAAGGCATTAGAAATGAAAGCACTCCCGGGCTATAATATTGGGTATGCCGACAGAAACGATACCATTTTTTATATTTCGAATGGTAAAATTCCGATTCGAGCTGAAGGATATGATTGGACGGATGTTGTTCCTGGAAACACACGCGCTACGCTTTGGGATACCTATTACGATATTAAAGATTTGCCACAAGTGGTACGGCCAAAATCTGGATTTGTTTACAATGCCAATCATACTCCATTTAAATCCTCAGGAAAAGCTGACAATCCGAAGCCAGAAAATTTTGCAAAAGCAATGAATTTTGAAACCTACGACAACAATCGTTCTACACGCCTGTTGCAATTGCTCGAAGCAGAAGAACATATCGATTATGAGCGTTTCAAACGCATTAAATACGACCATCAATTGCCCACTCCGTTGCAGTACAATTATATGGATTTGAATCCCTTGTTTACTATGAAACCGGAAGATTATCCAGCAGTAAGTGTGTTGTTGTCAGATATTAAAAATTGGGATAGAATTACCAATCCAACATCTTATGGAGCAGGCGCCTATGCGGTTTTGTATTACCAACTCAGACCTTTTTACGATGCTTTGGGTGCAGATAGCACCTTTACCCATGCCGCATTGTTCAGCGCATTGAAAAAAACAAAGGCCTATCTCAAAAAACATTTTAAGAAAGAACGCATTCAATTAGGGGAATTTCAGCAATTGGTAAGAGGCGATAAGGCCCTTCCTATTTTTGGTTTGCCAGATGTGGTGACTGCCATGCGAGGCGTCCCATATAAAGACGGACGTATGAAAATAACCCACGGAGAATCCTATATCGGAATGGTGCGTTTTACGCCTAACAAAACCTACTACGAATCGGTAATTTCTTTCGGAAATAGTCGCAGACCTGAAAGCCCACATTATACCGATCAGATGGATTTGTATGCCAAGTTTAAAACAAAAACCATGTCGTTTGAGCGTGCCGAAGTTGTAAAAACTGCCATTAAAACCTATGCGCCAAAATAGCACCTGTTACAATTTACACACCTTCAATACCTATTTAAAAAGAATAATTATTTATGAAACACATTGCTGCTCCTTTTACATTGCCCAACGGATCCGTCTTAAAAAATAGAATTGCAAAGTCTGCAATGAGTGAAAATTTTGGAACCCGAAAACACGCTCCTAGTAAGGGGTTGATACATGCATATCGGGTTTGGGCAAAAGGAAACCCAGGCTTGCTTATTACTGGAAATATAATGGTAGATTCCATGGCATTGGGGGAAGCCCGCAATGTGGTTGTAGAAGATTACAAAGATTTTGAGCTGTTAAAACAATGGGCAAAATCTGTAGAAGGAACCGGAGTACATCTTTGGCCTCAAATAAACCATCCAGGAAGACAGGCCTTTGCAGCCATTAACAGAGAAATCGTAGCACCTTCTGCTGTACCCCTTAAAATGGGCGGTGCTTCTAAAATGTTTAAAATGCCTACAGCTTTGACGGAAGAAGCGATTTGGGACATTATCAAACGTTTTGGAACCACGGCAAGAATCATGAAAGAAGCGGGGTTTACAGGCTGTCAAATTCATGGTGCTCATGGGTATTTGGTCAGTCAATTTTTATCACCCAACAGCAACATCCGAACTGATCAATGGGGAGGATCTTTGGCCAACAGAGCGCGCTTTGTTTTAGAAATTTACCGAGAAATTCGCCGTCAAGTAGGCGCTGCCTATCCCATAGGCATTAAGATTAATTCTGCAGATTTTCAGCGAGGAGGTTTTACCGAAGAAGCATCGATGGAAGTCGTTCGTATTCTCGGAAATGAAGGCATTGATCTGATTGAAATTTCTGGAGGCACCTATGAAAAACCTGCCATGATTACTGGAGATCGAAAGAAAAGCACCGTTGAACGCGAAGCGTATTTTTTAAGCTATATTGAGAAAGCACGAAAGCTTACAAAAACGCCTTTGCTCTTAACAGGAGGATTTCGTTCGGTTGCTATTATGGACAAAGCTTTGGAGGAAGGAAATCTTGATGTGGTTGGTTTGGCCAGACCCTTTTGTTTGTACCCTAATTTGGCAAATCAAATTTTTGATGGGTCTGTAAAACGTTTCGAAGCACCAATTCCGAGCATTGGAATCAAATTTCTCGACCAATTGGGGGGCGTAGAACTTCCTTGGTACGAACTTCAAATTCAACGTCTTGGAAAAGGAAAATCGCCCAAAAAAAACCTGCCGGGCATCTTGGCCTTTTGGTTCAGTTTGAAGAGTTTGTTTTTTAAATCTTTTTGGAAGAATTAACGACTCACTTATTTTGAATGAGCTTTTTGAGTTTGATCCCGATGGACGACTTTCTTTTAGAGAGATTAATGATCATGTTTCTTCTTGTTTGGGTTTTTACATTAATCAGAGTAAGTTAGGCTCAGCATTGAAAAAACTTGCTCCATCAGGAGAGGATACAAAGATTAAAACAAATGGGAACAACAGATATCGTGTTAGAGAAAAAGATAACCCACTTTTAGGGCCTGTTGTTCTTGATTTTTAGGGTACAGGGTATACCCTTTTTTAAAAAAGTATATGTAAAACTAAAATATATATAAAATCTTTTTTGAAAAGGGGTGTCCCCTACCTTTTTACAAACACACATAAAATAGCTAATAGGAGCGACAAACGGATAGCCCCTCAGCCGATTTGAGTATGCTAAACAAAACACTAAGAATTCAAGCAACTGCTATGAACTGATATCTAGTTCGCTAGGAGATTGTTTAGTATGTTATGAGTACTATATCTCTTCAGGCTCCTCTGGTTCAAACACAATTGTGTTCTTCTGTCCTGGTAGTGGCTTGTAATATTGAAACAAAACACCTGTTACCCGAACATTACAGATGCAAAATACCTTTATGAATTCTCAGATACTCACATATAAAAGTATTTTACTAGTTTAATATCATATAGCTGACAGATTACGGACAGGTTCATAGAATCATAATATCCAATACAAACTAAAAATTCCCCTAGCAAACTATAAATCATAATGTTACAGTCAATTATTTTATTAGTAGTTTTTTATGAGTTAGGTGTTTAACACTCCCGTTTTTATATCCACTAATTGTCAGAATATAGTTCCCAGATGTTAGCTTGCTTAGATTCAACTCCTCTTTAGTCATTCCCTTATTGTTGTTTATATTTCTTCTCCAAACAAGTCTCCCCTGTATGTCATAAATATTAACTACGGTTGCCTCCATCAACTCTGGAGAGTAGAAGTCTAGATTAACGAATTGACTCGCAGGGTTTGGATACATGTTTAAAAGCGTTAACTGATCACTTTGAAATGGAGATTCAATGGATTCTAAACTCTCTTTATTTAGGATTGCATTCAGCTTATTTCCTTGGGTGGTCCCTACAACTGCGTTCTCAATATCAAATTCACTCTCTTGATCAGACCTAGTTAAGATCTTAGTTTTTGTATTGGCAATGATATTATTATTGAAGCTATACAGCATGACAACCTTAGCGTTATCTTGCAAATAATCTAAGCGCTCTATGTTTGATAAGTCATCTGATATGCTGTAGATAAAATCTTTATCAAATGCCAATTGAATTCCACCAATATCAAAATCTGAGGTTACATATAAATCATTCCCTTCCCAGGTAAAAACAGCATCACCTATGGAATTATTACTAAAGTAATTTATGCTTCCTGTAGGTTGCCTTCCACTTTCCCCTCCAGGGTTTAGTATCAGATCTACCGTCCCTACAATATCTAGAACATTTATGGTCTCGTCATTGTTCACATCGGCAGCAACAAAAATAAAGGGACTTGGATTGTTTCCTAAAATATAGTCAACGTCTTGGACTAAATCCATTACATTAACATCAAAATCTCCATTACTATCTCCTAATTCAGAGGTAAGTGGTACAGAGGAAACTGTACTCGAGTAATCAGTTTCTTCAAAACTAGTTCTTAGAATTTTGTACTTATAGAAATAGGTTTGTTCTTGCTCTACATCAAAGTCAGTAAAATAGACCCCCGTAGTACTATCATCAGTATCCTCAACAATTAGTGATTCATTCAGCTTAACAACATCAGACTCGTTTCCGTCAACATCTAGCTGATAACGGTACATGTTATACCCTAAAACATCATCCAAAACATCTGAGGAGGGTGCAATCCATTCTAAATCTATCTTACCCAATCCAGGAGTTGCAAACCATCCAGCAGAGGCTGAACCTGCGGATTGTAAAAGGAAGTTAAAACGAGTGTCCTCCACAGGAATTTTAAAATAATCTAGATCCTGAGCATCTTGAACTCTGATTCTATTGATCCCATCTGCAGCGCCAATACCAATCTCGTGATTTACTGTATAAATCTTACCGTCGGAAGACCATGTGCCTTCTTCAGTTATAATCTTTTGAGTGAAAGGAATGGTAACACCATAAGAAACTTGTGGATTGACAGAGGTGTCCATCTCACGGTTAAAATAAACCTTGAACTCATGAGAGCCCACTCCAACAGGATCCATTAGAGCGTATTCATCTTGTGCATCTTTTCCATTAACAAGTACCTTCCAAACAAGTCCATGAGCTTCTTCATGAGGAATTGTGCTTAAGTTATCTCTCGAGATTACAATTGATGTTCCAGAAAAGTTTAATGCGTCGTCAATATTATCTGAAATTGTATTACTATCTGAAGATCCTAAATAAAAGTTTGCTCCAATTACAGTTCCAGAAGCATCGTTACTACCTCCAAGATTATAACTCCTATTTGGAAAATATTTAGTAAAGTTGTTAAACACATTCCAATTGGTTTCTGAATTTTCTGAATGTGTATAGCCATCTCCGTATGTAACAGAATTAGTAAACCACTCAGAACTTCTATCCGTATGATTGTTTATGACATTTAAACCAAAATATATATTTGAATTTGTTCTCGGGTCAAATCCCCTAAAAGTAAAAATATTATCGAAGAAATTAGTGTTAATTATATCTAAATTCGACCCATTAAGAGCAAAGGTAGTAGAGTTATCATAAAATAAACAGTTCTTAAATACTACATTAGTATATCTTATCAAATAGGTTTGAAAAACGTTGGATATTTCAGTAAACTCAAAATTTGATAGAGAATTAGATTCTCCTCTAATACCAAGCCAGAAATTATTCTCTGCTTTAAGTTTAATTCTTTTGTCTTTATTTCCAATTGCTTGTATAGATGAATTATCATTTAATGTAATTTGAACATCATCCGATACTTTTATGATTGTTCCTGGAGGTATTGTTAGCGTAGCATTATTTATAAGAATTAAATTATTAGAAACTAAATACTCTTTATCAGCATCTAAAGTTAAATTTTCATCAAATATCCCAAATAATAAGATTGAATTTTTTACATTAATTACAATTTCTGTCGGCTCTGACATATATTCTTGATTAGGTCCAGACCAAGTGGTAAGATTAAACTTAATATCCACATTATTTGCAACACCATCAGCGATTGTAATTTGTAAGGTTTCTTCTAGATCTTGGAGAGTTGCATATGCGGATATACTTCCAATTTGTATTTCGCCTTGAACTATCGTTGCCTTTGAGGTATCCTCAAACTCTGCAAACTCAATACCTACCCTTACATCCTCTGTAGGCCCCCAATAATTTCTTATCAATGGTAGTATTTCAATTGTTTCGCCAGGTTCTATAAAATCATTCCCGTTCTGTCCTGCAATCGTATCCCTTGTGGTGGCAGATAATACTGCCAATTGAGGTGTAGGTGTAACTTCAATTGCGGCTAAAATATCAACACTAGATTGACTTGTGTTAATTAAGTTACCAAAGATTAGTTCTTTACTCTCCCCAGTTCTTTGTTGAAGATAAAGCGCCATTCCTCCTGCAACTAATGGCGTTGCCATTGATGTTCCAGTTAAGGCTCCATACCCACCTCCTGGAAGGGTGCTAATAATACCAGAACCTGGAGCTTGTAACTCATAATTTAAGAGGTCTCTGTAACGTGTAGCTACTGGACCATCTACATCATAATTATCATAATTTCCATTACTATCTTCAACACCCAATACATAATTATATGCTCCTGGGTACATAGGTGCGGATGGTCTAAAGTCTGGACATAAACCAGGCCCAATACAAATCTTACTGTTTCCTGCAGCACCTATAAGAAGTGATGTATTATATGCGTTTTCTAGTGCTAATTTTAAAGTAGATGACTCAGCGTATGATCCAAAGCTCATATTGATGATAGTTGCGCCATTTTCAGATGCGTACTCCACTCCAGCTGCAATGTTAGTTGAGTTACCCTGACCTGTTGACTGAAACACTTTGATGTGCATCAGCTTTACATCCCAAGCAGCTCCTGCTATCCCGATTCCATTGTTTCCAACCGCACCTGCTATTCCTGCCACATGTGTTCCATGCATGTTATCATCTAGTGGAGCATTGTCAAGATTGATGAAATCCCAGCCTCTTATATCGTCTATATAACCGTTACCATCATCATCATATCCTTCCACGCCGTTTAACTCTTCTGTATTAATCCAAGTATTTGCTTCCAAGTCTGGGTGGGTGTAATCACCTCCAGTATCAAGAATTGCAATTACTTGTGAACCATCTCCTGTGGTATATTGATCCCACACGTCATCAATGTTAGTAGTTGTAATATTTGATTGTGAAGAGTAAAGTGGGTCATCCACATCAACTAAAGTATTTGCCTCTAGCTTAGACGCTTCTTCAGCAGTAATTATATCCCCTACCTCAAAGTCATCAATGCCATAAATATAATTAGGCTCTGCATACTCTATATTGGGATTATCCTTAATTTGCTCAATTAATTGTAAAATATTCTCCTGAGTATCTATTGTCTTTAAAACAAATACATTCTTCATACTCATCGGTTCTTCAGGAACAAAACCATTGTTGGGGTTTGCTAAAGCTTTCGCCATGTTTCTAGCTCTTGTAATTTCTTTATTTAGAATACTTTGTTCGATAGCTTTCTTATGAAACATCACCTTAGATGAGGATAATTTATCTGCAATACCTAAAAGTTCTCCAATCTTAAAATCAGAACGTGCTTTTCCAGATCTAGAGTAAGTGACTGCTGCATCAACATCATCTTTTAGTTTGACAATAAGTTCACCTGGCTCAAAGTTCATTTGGGCCTGTAATGCAGGATTAGGTGTTTGCGCAAAAACAATTCCTGTAAAAAATAAAAAATAAATTAAAACTTTCATGTGATTAATTTTTAATTAGTTTGGTAATTTTAACTCTATTAATGATCATTATATACATTCCACTTGGTAAAGAACTTGCATCAATCTCAAATTCTATATCTCTTGGCTCTTTTATGACTACTCTTCGGCCAACTAAATCAAATATTTCTACCAAGTCGATACTTTTTGAACTTGTTATTTTCCAAAAACTTGAGGTAGGATTTGGGAATACTTTATATCCATCTATTGATAAGTCTTCAACTGAAAGACTTGACTCTACATTCACAGTTCTGGTTACTTCAACAGCACTATTTCCATTGGCATCCGTTACGTTATAAGTGACTGTGTAAGTGCCTACTGTATCGGTGTCTACTGGGTTCACATTTACAATACTTGATGTTATGTCTCCATCGTAATTATCAGTTGCTGTTGCCCCTGCATCGGTATAGGTGTCTCCAACTTGAACGGTTACTGTGGCATCTCCTACTAAGGTAATTACTGGAATGGTAGTGTCAACTACATTCACAGTTCTGGTTACTTCAACAGCACTATTTCCATTGGCATCCGTTACGTTATAAGTGACTGTGTAAGTGCCTACTGTATCGGTGTCTACTGGGTTCACATTTACAATACTTGATGTTATGTCTCCATCGTAATTATCAGTTGCTGTTGCCCCTGCATCGGTATAGGTGTCTCCAACTTGAACGGTTACTGTGGCATCTCCTACTAAGGTAATTACTGGAATGGTAGTGTCAACTACATTCACAGTTCTGGTTACTTCAACAGCAGCATTCCCATTGGCATCCGTTACGTTATAAGTGACTGTATAAGTGCCTACAGTAGTTTCATCTACTGGGTTTACAGTTACAATACTTGATGTTAGATCCCCGTCATAGTTATCTGTTGCAGTTGCTCCTGCATCGGTATAAGTGTCTCCTACTTCAATAGTTACTGTGGCATCTCCTACTAAGGTGATTACTGGAATCGTAGTGTCTTCGATAACATTTATGTAACCAATTGTTAGGGCTTCACTAGATATATTTTGATTAGTTTCACTAGATAAAACAATATTGGAAAATTCGAAAGTGTATTGTCCTAAGTCTATTGTGTTTTCAACAAAAATTGGAAGTAACAAAATTGTTTCATCACCAGCTGTTATATAATTATTACTTACAGTATAGATCACGAACCTGTAATTATTATTTCCTAAAGAGGAAATTGAAGTTGTAAAATTATCTAGGGTTTCCGTTTCTGTAAGGTTGTCTATATCAAAGGTGAAACCTTCAGGAATGTTTAAGTCATATTGGATTGCTCTAATATTGTCATTATTAACAATATTTATTCCAATATCATACGAATTTCCTCTAAAAACATTTGTTTCGGAAAGTCTTAAGTAATTTGGTGAAAAAACGTTAGCAACTACATTAATAATTTTTTGTCCTTCAGGAGAATTGTTTCTGATAGAGATGTTCTCATTTAGATTTCCTACCTCTGTAGGATCATACTCAAGTGTCACACTTGTACTTTGGTTCACATCTAAGGTAGTTGGAACTTCTAAAGGGAAGGATAACTTGCTTGAATCGAAAACCAGTTCATCTATAATTAATGAGGCAGATCCTGTATTGGTGAGTGTGATATTAGTTGACTGAACATCAGTGATAGGAATATTTCCATAATCAATAACCTGAGCACTTACCGAAAGATAAGGAGCATTTATAGTAAAACTTCCGTTGTATACTTCGGATGTTATATCTCCCAAAGTTAGATTGGAAATAATTGGATTCGTAATGGGTAGACTATAAGTTCCAGAGTTTATATTTGGAGTGATTTTAAAGTTAAAAACCTCTCCGTCATTTTCCGTAAAATTAGTATTTGAGCTAGAATATGAAATAAATCTAAGAGTATTATTATCAATCATGTCTCCAACTATAGTGTGGTCAGACGATCTAGAAGATAAAACTGTAGAGTTTTCAACATAACTCACACTGTTTGGAAGTGAAATATCAAATTGAAATCCATTAAATTCTTCCATGTTAGATATTCTAACTGGTATCGTAATTTCAGAATTAGATTCTCCCTGACCAGAACCAACATAAATTTCATTTACGGCAAAAATATCTGCCTGAATTGTTGTTTTCTGTGTACTTCTTATAGGACTTGTGTCATTAGTAATGAATGTCAGTTCCTTAGAAATAATTTGTTTATTAGAGGTATCTACAGAAATAGTTAATAAAGTACTTGACCCTGGAATTATTGTTATGGGAAAAGTATTTGTAACATCAAATGGAGAATCAACACTATATGAGGTGATTTCTAAATTTTCATTTCCAACATTTGAAATTATAACAGATCTGCTCGGACTACTTTGCATAGGAATCTCACCAAAATCTAAATTGGAAGTTTCTAAGTTAAAATTTGGCCCTAATACTGTGACATTACCGTTATTCGCTGAAGCTTCCAGCTGCGTTCCATTTTGATCTGATAAAACAATATTAGAAACCTCAAGAGCGTAATCTCCAGGTAAGTTGTTACTATTAAGTTTAAGGTTGATAATAGTACCTGTAGCATCTGTTATTAGGCTATTGTTAGAAGAGTATACAAGAACTCTTATTGTATTACTATCGAAATTATTGACACTAATCACATGATTAACACCTCTTGACGATAAGGTATGTCCAGTGCCAAGGCTTAAAGCATTTTCATTGTAGTTTATGTCAAACTGAAATGCAGCAACACCTTCATTATTATCAAGATTAATATCTATATTTAAAGCACTATCTACCGAAACACTCTCAGATGATAGGCTAATAATGTTTTGTGAAAAGGTATAATTAGTATATATGACAAGAATAGTTAGAATAAATTTCTTCATATTATTTTATTAACAATCTGCTTTAAAGAACACTATAGTTTAGTTTGCAATTTAAGAAATCAATATTAAAAAAAAACTTAAATATTGTTTTTATTGAGTGAAAGTATGGTTTAGCGTATATATTAATGAAATCAATAATTGATTTATTTTAGAAAATAGAAACTTATAATTATCGAAAGCTTAGAAATTAATTCAACAGGTTATAAATATTTGCTAAGCTCCAAAAATAAAATTAACATTTTATAGCCCAATAGTAGCCCTTACTGTGATTAGGAATGTTTCTGTTTTACCCTATATGTACATTTCAGAGAAAACTCCTCAAAAAGAAACTGATCTTAAAAAGTACATGGGGGTATTGGAAAAGTGAAAGGTGCTAATATTTTTGGAGTTTTTTTTAGAATTCTCTAAGTTCAGGGTATTCAAGTGAAATATAGTATATTGTCGGAGTGTAATATAGCTATTGCATCTGAGGAGTGGTCGTTGAAAATCAAGAGGTATTTTTGTTTTGTTGACTAATGGTTGACTAAAAAAAACCTCAACAAATTGATTAACAATGAGTTGAGGTGTTGTTTAGTGGAGACGCCGAGAATCGAACTCGGGTCCAAACAAGCAGCAAAAAAGCTTTCTACATATATAGTTCTTACTTGGTTGTCGGCCTAAAACTGATTAAGAACAATCCATTTTAAACGTATCTTTTTC
>Ga0209533_1000986_pt1 | contig 26903 bp, 24 predicted proteins | sample COG_04_FD_184748 | JGI IMG/M metagenome (GOLD analysis project Ga0209533, IMG submission 184748) | Pelagic Microbial community sample from North Sea - COGITO 998_met_04 (SPAdes) (version 2) | ecosystem: Environmental > Aquatic > Marine > Neritic zone/Coastal water | place: Helgoland, sampling...
CACGGTCAGCAATACCCCAAGAGAACTTGTCGATCGACTGTGTTTCGTGGAGACCTGTGAGGCGCATGTGGTTGTCCGGACCGTAAGCAGCGACGTGCTCGTCCTTGTATTCTTCGAACTTGTCCATGAGCTTCAGGAAGTAGTCCTTACCACCTGTGTCGCGCATGTAGTCTGTGGAGAAGTTGCAGTGCATGCCGGAACCGTTCCAGTCGCCAGTGAATGGCTTGCAGTGGTATTCTACATCGACGCCATACTTTTCGCAAAGGCGCTGGAGGATGTAACGAGCAACCCAGATTTGGTCACAAGCGGTGTGTGCACCCTTGCCGAATACCTGGAATTCCCATTGGCCCTTTGCCACTTCGGCATTGATGCCTTCGTGGTTGATGCCTGCGTCGAGGCAGATGTCGAGGTGCTCTTCAACGATTTGGCGAGCAACGTCGCCAACGGAAGAGTAACCCGCGCCACAGTAGTAGTCACCTTGAGGAGCTGGGTAGCCGCCTTCTGCAGGCCAGCCGAGTGCACGACCATCTTGCATGAGGAAGTATTCTTGCTCAAGGCCGACCCAAAGACCCTTGTCTTCAGCAATCGTTGCACGAGCATTCGATGGGTGTGGGGTGCCATCTGGATTCATCACTTCACACATTACGAGGAAAGCGTTCTTACGTGTGCTATCAGGATAGCAAGCAACTGGCTTTAGGATGCAGTCAGAGCTGCTGCCTTCGGCTTGTTGAGTCGAGCTGCCGTCGAAGCCCCAGAGAGGGCAGTCGTCGAGCGACCATGTGTTGACATCGCCATCTTTGACGCATGTTTTGCCACGAAGGTTGGCGACTGGTGTATAACCGTCGAGCCAGAGGTATTCTAGTTTGATTTTAGCCATAAGTGTTGTGAATGAATTGTCGTTGAATTGATTGATGAAGCAGCCTTGGACGCGAGCGAACGGATCGGCCTCATCTTTTGAGACATGCGAATTTAGCAAAATGCGTGCCAGAGAATGCTTCGCAAGTTTTTTTGCCCACGAATTTATAAAATTGACCGAAAAAGGGGACGAGTTCTTGCCAACAGCGAGGTGGGTGGATCAAATTGACCACTTATATTGATGAAAGAGGCTAAAAATACTGCGAGGGCAGTCGTCCACATCGGCTATGACGGTCGTGTTCATAAAACATTCAAGGGGCCACAGGCCACAGAGCGCTACGAGAATGAAGTGCGGGTGTTGGACTTTTTACAGAAGCATGGCTGCACCTTCGTGCCACAGGTCTTAGAAAAGGATGATGCGAAGCTGTACTTGGTCACGAGTAACTGTGGGAAATTAGTGGATCACGTGAGTGACGATAAGAAAAAGCGGATCTTTACTGAGCTGGAGCAATATGGCGTGCGTCATGATGATGCAGAGGTGCGTAATATCACCTACGATGCGCGTCAGGGGCGTTTTTGTGTCATTGATTTTGAATTTGCGACGATTTTGGTGCCAGGCTATCCGCCGTCACCGAAACTACAGTCGAACCCGGATCGTGCTGGGTGGGAGAAATAATATGGCAGAGGAAGTATCAGCTTTAGGGCAGCTCGTGCGCTGGTTCGGTCAGACCGACGTAGGGCGTTTTCGTAAGGATAATCAGGATTCTTTTCTACTGCTCGCAGTGGATGGGGAAGGCGTTAAACGGCTTGGGAAATACGGTGAGGCTGACTTGAAAACGAACGATTTCGTCTTCGCTGTGAGCGACGGTATGGGCGGCGCGAATGCTGGTGACTTCGCGAGTCGGATTGCGATTGATAAGATTACACAGCTATTTCCGCAGAGCTTTCGCAGTGCGGCCTCGGGCATTGAGATCGGCTTTCAAGACGTATTGAGTGAGTTGTTTGAGCAGATCCACGGAGAGCTAACCCATATGGGATTTTGCTATGAGGAGTTGCGTGGCATGGGCGCGACGCTCAGTCTTTGCTGGGTGCGTCCAGGCTGGCTCTATTTCGCGCATGTGGGCGATAGCCGTATTTACCACCTACCTAATGATGGCGGGATCAATCAAGTCAGCCACGATCACACGCATGTGGGGTGGATGTATCGCGATGGTCAGTTGAATGAGAAGGCGGCACGTAGTCACGCAGGGCGCAATGCGCTACAGCAGGTGCTTGGCGGTAAAAATCAGAATCTCAGCCCGCAGTTTGGAGCTATTGGCTATGAGCCGGGTGACCGCTTCTTGATTTGCTCCGATGGTTTGGTCGAGGGATTGTTTAACCGCGGAATGGAGCGAATTATTCGTAATCCCGCGCCACATCTAAAAGGAACGCCAGCTGAGATGCTGGTCACCGAAGCGGTGCAAACCGACGGTAAGGACAACACCACCGCGGTGGTGTTTGAGATGGTTTAGAGGGAAGGTAGCTGGTCGTCCCGGCTGTTGATTTGTTTGCGTTGGTTGCAATCGATCCGCCAGCTAAAGCAAGCGGACAACGTTTTATTGTGACCGTCGTGATGATTCGGTTGCATATTGCCGAATCGAGCGCCACCCATTCGACACTTCGACAAGCTCAGGGTTTGAAGACAAACTCAGGGTCTACTGGCCTGAAGCGAAGCCCTCTACGCGATCTCAATCCCAGTCGCTCCGCCCTTGCGATCCTTCGCGATGAGCATGTAGATCGATGGCAGGAAGAGTAGGGTGAAGAGGGTGCCGATTGCCATGCCGCCGACCAGGACGAGGCCGATGGAGTTGCGGGCTTCGGCGCCGGCTCCAGTGACCATGGTGAGTGGGAAGTGACCGGCCACTGTGGCGACGGTGGTCATCAAAATCGGGCGCAGGCGCACTTCGCTGGCTTCCTGAATCGCGTCTAGTTTCGTTTTACCTTCGCGCTGTAGTTCGTTGGCAAATTCTACAATCAAGATGCCGTTCTTCGCGACGAGGCCGACGAGTGTGACGAGTCCGACCTGTGAGTAAATGTTGAGCGTGGTGGTCCAACCATCGGTGAAGAATGGCACGTTGGGGCTCATCATCTTTAGGAAGGTGAAGATCAAAGCGCCAAACATCGCAAGTGGCACGGAGCCGAGCAGAATGATAAATGGGTCGCGGAAGCTATTAAATTGTGCGGCGAGTGCCATAAAGATGAGCACGAGCGCGAGGCAGAAGGCGGGCAGGAATTTGTTGCCTTCGGTGCGTAGTTGGCGTGATTCGCCGTCGTAATCGATCCGGTAGCCATCGGGTAGGATCTCTGCGGCGGCGTCTTCGAGGAACTTGAGGCCTTCGTCGAGTGGACCCATGTAAACACCGCTCATTTTAACGGCGTTGAATTGCTGGAAGCGATTGAGCGAGCGTGGTTGCACGCTGTCTTCGAGTGTGGCGACGGTGCTTAGTTGGATGAGTTTGTCTTCGGGGCCTTTGATGTAGATGTCTTGTAGTTGATCTGCATTGAGGCGACCGGCGCGTCGAATTTGCGGGATCACTTTATAGCTGCGTCCATCGATGTTGAAGCGGTTGACGTAACCGCCGCCGACGAGTGAGCCGAGGTCGGCACCGATGGCACGTTGATCAAGCCCGAGTGAGCTGACCATATCATGGTCGATCACGAATTTGGTCTGTGGCTGGTCGATCTTGGTGTCGATGATTGGAGGGAAGGCGAAGCGACCGCTTTCGAGTGCTTTGGCGTGGATTTGCTCAACGAATTTGAGGATTTCTGCGGGCTCAGCAGTGGATGCGATGATGAAGTCGATCGGGAAGTCGCTGCCACCTGGTAGTGCTGCAGGTGTGACGGGGAACAGTCGCACGCCGGGAATTGCGCCGAGGCCCATCTGTGCTTCGGGGAGGATGTCAAAGACGGTGCGTTCGCGTTCGCTCCATGGGCTGAGGATCATGCCGCTGAATCCGCCGTTGGGGAAGGTGAGCTGAAAGCTGTAAGCAGTTTCTGGGAAACTGAAAAACACATCGTTGGCTTTTTCGGTGAAGCGTGAGGTCTCCTCGATTGCATAGTTGGCGGGTGCATCGACGATGCCGAATATCACGCCTTGATCCTCAGTCGGAGCGAGCTCTTTGGGCGAGAGCACAAACATCGGCACGCACATCAGGGTGAGAATGATCCAGCAGATGTAGATGACCCAACGGGTCTGTAGTGCAGTGCGGAGGATGCCGCCGTAGGATTTTCTGAGTCGGTCGAAGCCGTTGTTAATGATCAGTGCGAGGCCCTTGTGTTCGCCACTGCTGAGTAGCTTCGACGAAATCATCGGGCTAAGCGTGAGTGCCACGATGGTGGAGATCACCACGGCACCGCAGAGCGTGAGGGCGAATTCGCGGAAGAGTGAACCGGTGAGGCCGCCTTGGAAGGCGATGGGTAAATAGACTGCGATCAGCACGAGGGTGGTGGCGATGACTGGTCCGATGAGTTCGCGCACACCAAGCAGGGCGGATTCGATCGGCTTCATGCCCGCTTCGAGGTGGCGCTCAATATTTTCCACCACTATGATCGCGTCGTCCACCACGATGCCGACTGAGAGCACGACGGCGAGGAGGGTGAGCAAGTTGATCGAAAATCCGAACAGCTGCATGAGGAAGACTGCGCCGATCAGTGAGATCGGGATCGTAATAATCGGCACGAGCACGGTGCGGATGCGACCCATGAACAGGAAGATGACTACCATCACGATGATCAGGGTTTCCGAGAGAGTCTTCACCACCTCAATGATCGATTCTTCAATGTAAATAGTGGAGTCGTAGCCGATGTCGGCCTCGATGCCTTCGGGGAGTTCGCCCTTGATCAGGTCGAGCTCTGCACGCACGGATTTGATCACATCGACGGTGTTGGCGTTGGGCAGCACATGCATGCCCACGAAGACGGCCTTTTTACCAGAGAAGCGCACCTCGGAGCTGTAGTCATCGCCGCCGAGTTCGACCGTGGCGATGTCTTTGATGCGCACGATGGTGTCGCCCTGATTGAGGATCGCGAGTTGCTCAAACTCTTCGACGGTATTGAGGTCGGTATTGGTGGTGAGGTTCACCGTGACTAGGTTGCCTTTGGTCTGGCCGACTGCGGAGAGATAGTTATTGGAGGCGAGGGCTTCGCGGACTTGTGCGGGGTAGATGCCCAGCGCGGCCATGCGTGCGGGTTCGAGCCAGATGCGCATGGCAAAGGTGCGGCCGCCGAGGATTTCGGCTTCTTGCACGCCTTTAATAGAAGTGAGGCGCGGTTGAATGACGCGGACTAGATAGTCGGTGATTTCGTTGGCCTCAAGAATGTCGGAGGAGAATGAGAGGTAAGCTGAGGCGCGTTCGCTCTCGGCGGACTCCACTGTAATGATGGGGACTTCGGACTCGGGTGGTAGGTCGCCGCGAACTTGGTCCACCTTTGAGCTGATCTCGGCGAGTGCTTTGGTGGAGTCGTAGTTGAGCTCCAGTCGCACCGTGATGGTGGACATGCCGAGTGCACTTTGCGAGGCGATGTAGTTGATCCCATCTGCAGAGGCGACGGCGCGCTCAATCGGTGTGGTGATGAAGCCACGCACAAGGTCGGCATCGGCGCCCGTATAGATCGTGGTGACCGTGACTTTGGCGTTCTCGTTGCGCGGGTATTGGCGCACGGTGAGCGAGGAGATCGCCTGTAAGCCCGCGATCACAATCACCATGCTGACGACGATCGCCAGCACGGGACGCTTGATGAATATATCGGTAAAGGCAGTCTTCATTCTAGAGTGGTCTCTGTTTAAGCCGGATCAACGCAGCCGATTAGGAGTTCTTCGGATTGGGGGCGAGTTCCGGTTTAGGAGCCATTTCATTGTGAATCGTGACTGGCATGCCGTTGCGCAATTTGAATGCGCCGGCGGAGACGACCTCGTCGCCTTCTTCAATGCCTTCGATGACGCTGACGAAATCGCCCATATGCTTGCCAGTTCGAATGAAGGACTGCTTGACTATCGTGGTCGCAGCGCCGGTCGCCTCGTCGGTTTCAGCGACGACCTTGAAAATCGAGTTTCCGTAGGGCGCATATACAATGGAAGTCGCGGGCACGACGAGCACGTCGTTTTTCTTTGGCAGTGTGACGGTGACTTTTACGAAGAGTCCTGGGCGGAGGAGTTCGTCCGCATTTTCCAGAGTGCCTTGGAGCTTTACGGTGCGTGTGGTCGGGTCGATCTGCGGACTGATTGCGGTGAGGACGCCTTCGAAGAGCAGGTCGGGATAGACGTCGCTTTGCAAGGTGACCTGCATGCCGGTTTTGATTCGTGCGATGGCTTGCTGGGGCAGAGTGAAGTTAACGAAGACTTGATCGTAAGATTGTAGTGTGACGATCGGGGCACCTTGTGACAGGTATTGGCCGAGGTTGATTTGGCGGATGCCCGTGCGGCCGCTGAAAGGAGCGCGGATGGTTTTGCGCTCAATGATGGCTTCGAGATTTTGCATCTGCGCGGTGGCTTTGTCGAAATCGGCTTGGGCGCGATCCAGTTGCGATTGGGCGATGGAATCTGTGCCGCGCAGACGTTTCGCTCGGTCGAGTTCGATTTTGGCCAGGTTTGCCGAGGCCTTATTCGAGTTGAGCAGTGCTGCTTCGACGGTGATGTCGAGTTGGACAAGAACATCGCCTGCTTCGACGTCTTGGCCGTTTTTGAAATTGAGGGCACTCACGACACCCGCGACTTCTGCATCCAGGCGCACCCCTTGCACGGGGTCGATCGAGCCAATCGCTTGCACGCTATCAATCCAAGACTGGCGCTCTGCAGTGAAGGTCGCAACGCTCTCAGGCATCGGCCCCATCAGCTTGCCAGCTTCCGCCATTGCGTCGAAGGAAGCTTTCTTCGTGCCGAGTATGAACAGCAAGGCCAGTGCGAGGCCTGCAAAGATGCAAAGTGCGAAGATTATTTTTTTTACCATGATGCTGCAGTGTTTCAGTCGTGGTGCCGTAGTTGGTGGCACTGTCGATGTATTAGGTGAGCAATTTTGAGAAAGACAAACACTTGTTTGAATTTTCCTTGAAACAGCTGTTTTTAAGGGAAAATGCAGTTTTTTCAAAAAATGTAAAAAACCGGTTGACGAGTGCCAAGCCGACTCACTTAATGCCGCCTTTCTCAAGTGAGGCCAGATAGCTCAGTCGGTAGAGCAGAGGACTGAAAATCCTTGTGTCCCCAGTTCGATTCTGGGTCTGGCCACCACTTGAAGAAAGCCCTGTCTCAAACGAGTCAGGGCTTTTTTGTGTCCAGACCTGGATTGCTTCGCAATCAACCAGTTGCGGTGCTTTCTTGTCGATACGGAGCGCTTTTTGCATACGGTCGCTTGGATTCACCTAAGCTATGAGCAAAACACATTTTAAAGACCTGCCCTTAATTGAACCGATCCAGCGTGCATTGGAGGAGCAGGAATATACCGAGCCGTCGCCTATCCAGGCGCTGGCGATTCCTTTGCTGCTGGAGGGGCGTGATCTGTTGGCCTGCGCGCAGACAGGGACGGGGAAGACGGCGGCTTTTGCGCTGCCGATGTTGAATCGTATTGCGACGCAGGGGCGTAAGCCGTTTCGACGGGGGGTGCGTAATTTGATTTTGGTGCCGACGCGTGAGTTGGCGGTGCAGGTGACGGAGAGTTTTCGCACGTATGGCAAGCATTTGGACCTGAAGATCGCGATGATCTATGGGGGTGTGTCGCAGACGCCACAGACGAAGGAGCTGTATTTTGGCTTGGATATCTTGGTGGCGACGACTGGGCGCTTACTGGATTTGATGAAGCAAGGGCACGCGAATTTAAGTGGCGTGGAGTGCTTGGTGCTGGATGAGGCGGATCGTATGTTGGCGATGGGTTTTATCGATGACCTGCGTGAGATCGTGAGCGATACCCCGAAGGAACGGCAGACCTTGTTGTTTTCTGCAACGATGGCAAAGGGAGTTGGTAAATTGGCTGAGGGCTTGTTAAACGATCCCGAGCGCATTCGTATCGATCCGGAGGGCACGACGGCGGAGAAGATTGATCAGTCGGTGCTGTTTGTGCGGCTTCGTGATAAACCCGCGTTGTTGTTGGATCTCTTGCATAGTCAGTATTTCGAAAAGAAAGAAGAGCTGTGCCTGATTTTTACACGCACGAAGCGTGACGCGCGATTGATTGCGACGCATTTGAATCGCGACGGGATTCGCTCGGATACGATTCATGGCGACCGCACGCAGGCGGCGCGTGAAGATGCGCTACGACGCTTTAAACTTGGCGAAACGCCAGTGCTGGTTGCGACGGATGTGGCAGCGCGTGGCATCGATGTGAAGAACATTGGGCTGGTGATTAATTATGATCTGCCGATGGATTCGGAGAATTATGTGCACCGTATCGGCCGCACAGCGCGTGCGGGGGAGAGTGGCCGTTCGCTTAGTTTTTGCTCAGAGATTGAGCAGGATGTGTCTCGTTTTAAGGGGATAGAACGCCTCATTAAGCAAACGATTCCGACCATTAGGGAGCACGACTTTCACGATGAAGCGATTGAAGCGCTGCACCGCGAAGGTATCGCGCTGCCAGAGGTTCCGGGAGAGCGACGTCCAGCACGAGGTGTGCGTTCGGCAGCGAAGCGTGCGCCTAAGGGCCGCGAAGAAAAGCCGAAATCAAAGAAAGGTGCAGAAGGTGGCAGAGCGGCCAAGCAGAAGCGCGCTGGCCGTCCGTTTCGTGGATTCGGGCGCGGGCGTCCGTAGGTGTTCTCTAAAATGATCCCGCGGTTTGCGCTTGTCGTTCAGGCGGCGCAGACTGATTGCTATTGGATATGAAGAAATCACTTAACCGGCAGGCTCAGGCGCAATTTGATGTGCAGTTGCGGCATCGTATCAATGCGGGGCGCGTTGCGGTGAAGGAGCAGATGGCGTTTTTCGGTCGTCAGTTCGGGCAGGTCGCCAGTGAGTGGAAGGAGGACGACACGCGGGTGACGTTTGCGGATTTTGCGATCTCTGAAAATTTGTTTGCGGCGTTGCGGCGTGATTTCGCGCAGGATGACTATTGCAGTGAAGAGGCGAGCCCGTTGGACGAAGTCCTGGATTTGGAGGCGGATTTCGCGTGGGTGATCGACCCGGTTGACGGCACCAATAATTTTGCGCTGGGCTTTCCGGTCTGCGCGATCTCGCTGGCGCTGTTGCACCAGGGCGTGCCGGTCTATGGTTTCGTCTATGATTATAGCACGCAGGCGCTACTTGAAGGCGGCGCAGGGTTTGGGGTGCTGCGCAATCAAAAGAAGGTGAATCGCGACCGCATGGCAGCAGATGCGCAAACCATGTTGGGGCTACATTTTCCTATGGATGGTGACTTGCTGGATCGGCTGAAATCACTGTTGGAGAAATACCGTGTGCGCTGTCTCGGCAGTGGGGCGTTGAGTGCCGCGTATGTGGCAACGGGGTATTTGACGGGCGTGGTGGACTTTAGGGTAAAGGTCTGGGACATCGCCGCGGCCTATGCGCTGTGTGCTGGGGCAGGTGTGAGCTTTGAGTTTTTAGAGGAGAGCCCATTTCCGTTGAAATGCTTTCATCCGCAGGCGGACTTTTGCCCGTATCTCGCTGGCACGGAGGCGTTTTGTGCGGAATTGAACGCCGTGCTGCGCACGGAGTGAGAGTGGGGGCCTGTATCACTTTTAAGAAACTGTCCTACCGAATTTCACCGTTGCCGTGGATCACATACTTATACGTGCAGAGCTCGTTGAGACCCATTGGGCCGCGGGCGTGTAAACGATCGGTTGAAATACCGATTTCGGCGCCTAGGCCGAATTCGAAGCCATCGGTGAAACGGGTGGAGGCGTTGTGATACACAGTGGAGGCATCCACACCGGCTAGGAACAAACGAGCGGCGTCGGCATCTTCAGTGATGATCGCGTCGCTATGGCCTGAGCCGTTGTTGTTGATCAACTCGACGGCATCCTTGGTATCGGCTACGACTGCGATCGAAATGATCAGATCGGTATATTCGGTTGCAAAGTCTTCGGCTGTGGCATCCACGAGCGGCAGTCCGGTGCCAGATAGGATGGCTTTGGCCTTTTCCTCTACGCGTAGTTCGACGCCATTGTCGTGCAGGGCTTTGGCGAGGCGCGGTAGCTGTGCCGTGGCGTCTTGATGCACGATCAGATTTTCGGCTGCGTTGCAGACGCTGGGACGCTGGCACTTGGCGTTGATTAAAATGGATTCGGCTTTTTCAGGATCTGCGGCGGCATCGACGTAGATCGAGCACACACCAGTGTAGTGCTTGATCACTGGGATGCGGCTATTCTCCACAGTGAAGCGGATGAGGCTTTCGCCGCCGCGTGGAATGATGCAGTGAATGGTGTCGTCTTGTTTGAGCAAGACACTGAGCGCCCACCGATCAGTTGTGGGGATGACTTGCACCGCGTCTTCGTTGATCCCGGATGCGTTGAGCGCGGCGCGAATGATCTCGGCCAATTTCATGTTACTGTGAAAGGCTTCCTTGCCGCCGCGTAGGATCGAGGCGTTGCCGGATTTGAGGCACAGGATCGCGCAGTCGACCGTAACGTTGGGACGCGACTCGTAAATGATGCCGATCACGCCCATGGGCACGCGGATCTTGCGTAGGTCAAAGCCTTTTGGGGGGGAGAGGCGCTCGATCTCTGCACCGACGGGATCGGGCAGTGTGGCGACTTGTTGCACGGCTTCGGCCATGGCAGCGATACGCTCGGCTGTTAAGCTGAGGCGCTCCAGCATGGGGCCGGATAGCTCCATTGCTTTGGCGGCTTCCAGATCGAGTGCATTGGCCTCGATGATCGCATCGGTTTGCTCGACTAGCTGTTGTGCGAGTCGCTCAAGGAAACGGTTTTTCGCTTCGGTAGAGAGTGTGGCGAGGTCGAGCGATGCGGCGCGTGCGCGCTTGGCAATGTCTTCGATGAGAGTGGTGATTTGATCGGTGTCCATTCGGAGAGCTGAAACTTGAGAAGTGGAATTTGAGATAGGCTACGCTTGAATTGCGCTCATGACATCGTCCCAGACATGCGGCGGTAGCACGCTGCCTTGGACTTGCACGACTGCGGCACCGAGAATGGAGCCCGCCTTTGCGGCTTTGTAGAGCGACTGCTGTTGCGACCAACCATGTAGGAATCCAGCGGCCCAGAGATCGCCGGCGCCAGTGGTATCGATGACTTTGGCGGCGTGCATGGGCTCGATTTTGGTGATCGTGCCTGCGTGGGCGATATAGGAGCCGTGCGCGCCGACTTTGACGGCGGCGATATCGCAATATCCGGCGAGCTTTTTGGCCATTGCCGGGGTGTCGTCTTTGATGCCGGTGAAGGCTGCTGCTTCTTCTTCATTGGCAAAGACGATATCGACGTAGTCCCTCAGAATGTCTGGAAGGATTGCAATCGTGGCATTCACCACTTCGAAAGAGGCAAGGTCGAGGCTGATGGTGCAGCCCGCTTCTTTGGCGGATTCGAGCACGCGCATCATGAGCGCTTCATTAAAGAGCAGGTAGCCTTCGATGTGTGCGTGGTTGCAGCCAGCAAAGTCGGCGGCAGAGATTTCTTCGGGGGCGAGCGTCATCGCAGCACCGAGATTGGTGCGCATGGTGCGTTCGCCATCGGGAGTGACGAGTGAGACGCATTGACCGTTGGGCACATCGCCGATTTTGAAGCGCGAGCAGTCGCCGCCGAGTTGGGCGAATTGATCGCGATAGAATTTACCTTCGGAGCAGTTGCCTGTTTTGCCCAGAAAGCTGGTTTGGTTGCCCATGCGTGCGAGCGTAAAGAGGGTGTTGCCTGCTGAGCCGCCGGGAGCTTTCAGCGGTTGATCGGGGAGTGCTTCGAGGAGTGTGTGAATCCCTGTGGCATCGACGAGCACCATGCCGCCTTTATCGCCATCGATTTGTTTGATGAAGCTGTTTTCGACTTGGGCGATTGCATCGACGATGGGGCTGCCGACGCCTATAATGGTAAATGGAGCATTCATATTAGAATAGTGTGTGGGATTTGATTTCGGAGACGTTGAATAAAAACATAAAAAAACCGCCGATCCAAGTGGAAAGGCGGTTTGGGGAGGTTTTGGCGGTCAATTACATCGCATCGCGAATTTTCGCGTAGATGATTTGCGATTGTGGGAGGTCGCCCAAATTGCCGACACGAATGCGGATTTCAGATTCGCCTGCTGCGATTTGCTTGATCCGCACGACCACTTCTTTGTCGCCGACTTGACGAGCGTAGATCTTGATGTAGTTCTTTTTGTGAAGTTCGCCTGTGCGAAGGAGGCCCATGTCATCAATTGCGCTGATCGCGGTCATGAAGACGTCGTTTGTATCAGCAGCAATTGGTGCGTAAAAGTAGCCGCTTTGGTATTTCGCAGTCTGCTGTTGCCCTGTCATCGGATCGATTGCGACAGGGGTCGTGCAGCCGGAAAAGAGGACTACTGTGAGTGTTAGAAGAGAGAGGATTGTTGCTTTCGCTTTCATATTTGTAGGCATAAGAAATGAATTTTGAGCAGAGTGCAATCAGAAGCTTTTATGATATACAATTCCGTTGCTGTCTTTAAATCGTAGTTTTTGGTCGCGTGTGCCGATGAATATTAACCCTGTGGTGGCATCGACAGTGTCATTTATATTGTAATTCTCGCCATTGAGCCTGATGCGTGCGCGTGCGCCGGTTCGGACGCCTTCGATATGGGCGTGTTGGAGGTATTGTGAGACGGTTTCTTTGAGATCTCTGGTCGGGGCTGCACCTGCGGCAGGCTCAGGAGTTTCCAGTGCGGCAGTGGCTTCGGGGGGTGGAGCTGACTGAGGCTCGAGCACTGGGTCGAGGGTGCGATCCGACACTTTGTCGATCACGGCTTTGGTGCGTTCGATAGGATTGGCCGGGGAGGCCTCTTGTGGAGCCGCTTCTTCGGTGGGTTCGGATTGATCGCTTTGGAAGAGATACCAGATGCCGCCTGCTGCTGCGGCTAGTATCAAGAGTAGGGCGGCAACGATCATAATGCTGCCGAGTGGACCGTCTTTGGGCGGCGGCGACGGGATGGGGCTGGCTGGTTGTTCTGCCGATGTGGGCGCACTGTTGCTGATGCTGAGAGGCGATTTTCTTACCAGTGGTGGCGGTGTCGCCTTGGGGGCTGGCTGCTTTGCCTGTGGTGGCGGAGTCGGCTCGGCTACAGGTTTGGCCGCAATGGGCGTCGGTGTCGCTTGTGTGCTGGCAGTTCTTAGAGTTACTTTGGAATCTGTTTTTGGTGCTACCGTCGAGGATACGGGTGTGCTATCTTTCGGTTCGAGAGCACTTTGTTGCTTGTCCGGCTGATTTCTCAAGCTAGATAGTTTCAATTTGTTCGGTTTGGGCTCCCCGGATTCTTCAGTCATAAGCGGGGGACGTTAGCGGCTCGTTTTTACTAGGTAAACTGAATTTACATCGTTTTTTTGAGCGCCTGATTTTTTAGGAGATTCTTTACGATCTTCCGTGAATCAGCGGGGGAACGTGGTCGTAGCCACTTTGTCTTAAAAAAGTTGAGGCTCGACCCCTAATGAAAGGAGCCGAGCCTACTTACTAACCCTAACTAACTTAATGAAAAAAACCAACCTATGCTGGTTTAGAACGCGCCTCATTTAAAAGGTTCCAAAATAAATTCAGAATTTTAATAAATTGAACGCGTTCACGCACTCGAGACCTGCGGTTCTGGTGTTGGTTCCTTTAAAACGTGTTGTTCGTAGCACTGTGAGTTCTTCGGACCGATGAACCTTATTATTTGAGCACCTTTAAGGTGAGGTCGCCGTCGTTTAAGCGAGCGGTGAGCTGGTTCTCTTCTTGCCCGCTTTGAGCACTGCTGATGATTGCCCCATCGGTGGTTTGGAGTACGGCGAATCCGCGGCGAAGTGTGGCGTTTAAGCTGCTGTTCTCTAGGCGTTTCTGTAAATGCAGGAGGTGCTCGTTTTTTGTATGTGTGTCCACTTGCGCAGCTCGGCTCAAACGCCGGTCGAGGTTTTCGAGCGCTTGGCGTGCTAGACTGATTTTGATGCGGGGGTGGTGCTCGGCGAGGCGTTGTGACTGTTGGGCGAGCTTTGTGCGCTCGCGAGTCAGGCGTGTCTGTAGAGATTGGCTGAGTCGGTTCTCAAGGTCGTCGAGCTTCATGCCGAGCATTTCGACCTGACGCTCGGGAGCGATAATGTGCATCTTGGCTTGGAGTGCGTCCAGGCTTTGACGGCGGGTGGCGATGCCAGTCTCGATCCAATACAATAGGTTGCTTTGAGCTTGTTCTAGGCGCTGCTCAGCTTCGATCGCGAGTGAGGAGATCAATTCTGCGGCAGCGGAAGGCGTCTCGGCACGCTTATCGGCGACGTAGTCAGTCAGCACGGTGTCGATCTCGTGCCCGACTGCGGAAATCACGGGCAGCGGACAGGCGGCGACGGCGCGCGCGAGCACTTCCTCGTTAAAGGCCCAGAGGTCTTCAATGCTTCCACCGCCGCGGGTGATCACGACGAGGTCGAAATTTTGACTCGCACCGGCATATTCGAGCATCGCGGCGACTTCTTTTTCCGCGCCTTTGCCTTGCACGCGTGCGGGAAAGATCACGACTTCGCCCTTATAATTGCGGCGTCGAAGAATGCGCAGGAAGTCACGCACCGCAGCGCCTGTGGGGGAAGTCACCACGGCGATACGCATTGGCAGAGTTGGTAGCGGTTGCTTGCGCTCTTTTTCAAACAGGCCTGCGGCGGCGAGTTTCTTTTTGAGGCGCTCCAGCTCCATTTGCAGCCGTCCTTGCCCGCTTTGGACGGTCATTTTGGCGATCAACTGATAGCGACCATGGGGCGCATAGACGGACAGGCTGCCGAACAGTAGCACTTCCATGCCGTTTTCTAACTGAAATCCTTGTTGAGCGGCATCGCGGGCGAATAGCACGCAGGGGAGCTGGCTGCCCGCGTCTTTGAGTGAGAAATAGACATGCCCCGAACTTTGCCGCCTGAGGTTGGAGACTTCGCCTTGCACCCAGAGTTGAGTGAAGCGGCCTTCCAACTGCGCCTTGATCTGGCGCGTGAGCTCGGTGACTTTTAATACCTGCTCAGCGGCGGGATTGATGAGATTATCCAACATGGCTGGTCTGTGTGTTCGAGCGGTTGCGTAGCATGCGGGTCGCCAACACGATGGCAATCAGCAGTAGTACACCAGTTAAGGCGATGCCTGCATTGCCTTCGAAGAGTGCGCCGCCAGTGACGATCAGCGCGATGGTGTAGAGGCTTTGAATGGGCAGAGAGACGATTAAATAAGGCTTAAAGCGCATGCCCATGACGCCGAGTGCGACATTTTGCAGCGGGTAGGGGATGCCGGGGGTAATGCGAATGATGAGCCCCAAGCGTAGCGCACTTTGATCGGATAGCTCCGGCAATTTCCATTTCTTAAGTAGACGATTTTTCAAGAATTCGCGCAACGGGCCTGCGGCGAGTAGGTAGGTCCATGTGGTGCACACGCTCATCGTGGCAATGCCGATGAGGCAGGTGGTGGGCATGCCGAAGCGAGGCCCCATGACGATGCCAAATAGGAGTAGCAGTGGCGTGAGTGGGACGCCCATGCCGGGGAGCGTTGCGAGTGCGAGGATGAGTAGTAGCGGATGCTCGGACAGGTAGGTTTGCCCTTCACGCCCGAGTTCGAGCCAATATTCGATGTTCGGATGCGCACTCCACGCATAGTAAAGCACGGATGCTCCAACGGCTGCGGATATAAATAGCAGTAGTAGGATGCGGAAAAGACGCTTTGTTGGTTCGGGTTGGTTCGGCATTGTCGCTAAGTTGGAAGCATTTTCTTTAAGTGGCAACCTCGCGTATCCCTTGCTTGCACAGTTCATTAAATGTCTTAGCGTCCTCAATTTATGGAAGACGACGACGCACTTCAATCTCCTAGTCATATGGTCCCCGTTGCACTCGCAGTGTTCGGTATCGTTCTCGGCGGCGCAGGCCTCTATTTCGGTCTGACTGCGAATCAACGCCTCAACCCGCTCGATGAGACACTCTCCGAGAGTGCATCGAGCTCAGCGAAGATCGAGAAGATCATCAATGGCTTTGATACGCAGCTTGCCGAACTTGACGCGCAAGTCGCAGAACAGGAGAAGACGATCAGCCGCCTGCGTGTTTACAGCTCTCAAGGAGAACAGGCAGTGAAGAAGCTCGCTGCCGAGCTCAAAGTGAATCGCGACCAAATCGTGAAGACCGCAGAGACGCTCAATGAATTTGCCGCGGCAGGATTTCGCGCAGCACCCGCACCTCAGGTCGCGAGCACCACGCCAGATGCAGACGCACCAGCAACCGAAGTCGCGCCAGCTGCCGCACCGGGCGAGGCCACCACTTACGTGATCGCCGCTGGAGATAACTTTGGCAAGATTGCCACGAAGCATGGCGTCTCGGTTCAAGCGATTCTCGATGCGAATCCGAACGCAGACCCACGCCGTTTGGCGATTGGGCAGACGATTAACATCCCTGCGAAATAATGTCCGACCACACCGAGAGCGGTGCGCCGGCGACTTGGGATTTATTGGACGATAAATTGCTCTCGGCTTGCCGCGTGTGGGACCTACGCGCGCGCCGTTATCGGCATCCCACGAAGGGTAACGAGGGCGAGTTCTACTATATTGACTCACGTGACTGGGTGATCGTGGTCGCACGCACCCGCGCGGGTGAATTGATTCTAGTGCGCCAGTTTCGTTGGGGCACCGATACATTGTCGTGGGAATTTCCCGGTGGCATTATTGACGCTGGCGAAGATCCGGTCACAGCAGGGCTTCGTGAATTGCAGGAAGAGACCGGCTATGTCGCAGAGAGCGGTCGCCTGATCGGTCATTGTAACCCGAACCCAGCGATTCTGAATAACCAGTGCCATATCGTATTTGCTGATAACGTCGAGCCGCATCACGCTGGCACCGATTGGGATGAGCATGAAGAGATCGAGATTCGCGTGGTGCCTGAAGCGGAAGTCTTTCAGTGGGCGAAGGACTGCCAGATCGGCCATGCGCTCGCGCTCACGGGGCTGCTGTATTATCAGTTGATGGAGCGATCGTTGAAGCGACAATAATGTGTTGCTATTGAGTGTAGCGGAATCCGCGAAGCGGTTTCGATTTGTGCCGAATCACGCACAAAAAAAGATCCACCGGTTGATGGATCTTTTTGAGATAGCATGTGTGTTTCGACTACAGCGAGTAGTTGCCTATCACTTCCTTGAGCTTGCCGTTATTCGGTGCGCCGCCCATTGCGAAGTTCGGCTTGCCGCCACCTTTGCCGCCGAGCTTGCCAGTGAGGTCGCGGACGATGTCGCCTGCCTTGTAACCAGCTTCGATTGCCTTAGGTGATACCACTGCGGTGACGCTGAGCTTTTCACCGAATTCGGCGGCGAGCACGACGACACTTTCACCCAGCTTTTGGCCGAGTGCGGTTGCCATGTTCTTCATCTCATTTGGATTTGGCGCGTCCACCGTGACGATTAACGCTTTGATGCCCTCAGCAATATCAGTTGCCTTGGAGATGAGCTCGTTGGCTTGGCCTGCGGATGCTTTCTGTTGCAGGGACTTGATCTCTTTTTCGAGCTCCTTGCGTTGCGCAACCATGGCTTCGAGTTTTTCGTCGATGTCGGCCGGCTTGCACTTGAGCTTGTTGGCTAGGCCATGCAGCTGGTCGAAGGTTTCGCCCATGAGCGCTGCGGCTGAAGTGCCGCAGACCGCTTCGATGCGGCGAGTGCCAGCAGCGATGCCACTTTCGGAAACGATCTTGATCAAGCCGATCTCACCGGTGGAGCTGACGTGTGTGCCACCGCACAGTTCTTTGGCAAAGCCACCGATGTCGACGACGCGGACGGTGGCGCCGTATTTCTCGCCGAAGACAGCCATGACGTCGTCCGGCTTTTCATCGAACGGGATTTCATACCACTTGACGGGCGCGTTTTCGATGACTGCCAAGTTCACCATCTCTTCGATCTGCTTGAGCTGGTCGCTGGAAATTGCTTCGTAGTGGGCGAAGTCGAAGCGTAGGCGCTTCTTAGTAACGAGTGAGCCAGCCTGGCGAATGTGATCGCCGAGCACGGAGCGCAGCGCCCAGTTAATAATGTGAGTGGCGCTGTGATGACGCTGAATGTTACGACGGCGTTTTAGATAGACGCTGGCTTTTACTTTGATGTCGCTCGGCAGTGCTTCGGGAGCAATTGCAGCGGTTGCATCTTTATTCATCTCGAGGCGATGAATGATTTGGCCGTTGGCATCTTTTTGCGTGTCGGTGACAAGGAAGGACATCTTCGGGCCTTCGACCATGCCGAGGTCACCGATCTGTCCACCCATTTCTGGGTAGAAGGGGGTCTTGTCGAAGATCGCCCAGCAGCTGCCGTCTTCGTCGACTTGCACTTCTTTCAAAGTGACTTCGCAGTCGGTCAGATTTGCTTCATCGAAGCCAATGAATTCAGTGGGCTCGACGTCGGATGCATCTTGTGCGCGGATGACTGTCTTCTTTTGAGACGCACGGCCGCGTTCGCGTTGCTCCTCCATGCACTTGTTGAAGCCTGCGGTGTCGATCACGAGTCCACGCTCACGTCCGAGTAGTTCGGTTAGGTCGAGCGGGAAGCCGTAAGTATCATACAGTGTGAACGCTTCGCGTCCTGTTATGGCACCATTGGTTGCGAGCTTTTCAAAGAGTTGCAGGCCGCGGTCGATCGTCTTGTTGAATGCGGTCTCCTCGGAGGAGATCACCTTAATGATAACAGTCTCTTGCTTGTAGAGCTCTGGGAATTGCTCAGACATCAAGCGCACCACGACTGGCACGAGCTTCGAGAAGAAACCAGCAGGCAGTTCGAGGCGCTTGCCGAACATGACTGCGCGGCGAAGGATGCGACGCAGCACATAGTTGCGGCCTTCGTTGCCTGGCAAGATGCCGTCCGCAATCGAGAACGAAAGGGTGCGGATGTGGTCGGCGAGCACGCGGAAGGCGCAGTCTTTCTGCTCCAACTCGGTCATGCTGTCGCGATCTTCCGGCATCGTGTAGCTGTAAGTGTGGTCGCAGTGACGAGAGAGATTCTCGAAAATACGGCCAAACAGGTCGCTATTATAGTTGCTCGGAGGATTGCTGAAATCGGTAAAGCCCTTGGTGGTTGCGAGGATGCCAGCCACACGCTCGAAGCCCATGCCAGTGTCGACGTGTTGCGCCGCGAGCGGCGAGAAGGTGCCGTCTTCGTTCGCATTAAACTGCATGAAGACGAGATTCCAGATCTCGATACACCACGGGGAATCGGCATTGACGAGTTCGCCCTGCGAGTCGCCTGCTTCAGTCAGGTCGATGTGCAGCTCGGAGCACGGGCCACAGGGGCCGGTTTCGCCCATCATCCAGAAGTTGTCTGCCTTATTGCCGTTAATGATGTGCACCTTCGGATCGAGGCCTTCGGCTTCGAAGATCGCCTTCCATAGGTCGTAGGCTTCTTGGTCGAACTCAGAAGGATCACCTTCGCTCGGGCTATAGACCGATGCGTAGAGGCGGTTGGCAGGGAAGCCCCAGACCTTCGTCAACAGTTCCCAGCTCCACTCAATCGCTTCTTTCTTGAAGTAATCACCGAACGACCAGTTGCCCAACATTTCGAAGAATGTGTGGTGGTAGGTGTCGAAGCCGACGTCCTCGAGGTCGTTATGCTTACCACCCGCACGGATGCACTTCTGTGTATCGGTCGCACGAGAGTAAGGCGCATCACGCTCACCGAGGAAGTAGGGCACGAACTGGTTCATCCCCGCATTGGTGAAGAGCAAGTTCGGCGAGCTCGGCATGATCGAAGCCGATGGCACGATCGTGTGTTGCTTCGAAGCAAAGAAGTCGAGGAAGGATTTGCGGATTTCGGAGGAGGTCATGATGGTAATTGATATTTTTAACCGCAGATGAACGCGGATGGACGCAGATTATCTAAGAGCGACGCGTAACCACTCTAATTTTGCATATTTGAAATTTATGATGAGACCGACTTTTAGCCCGGTGATGCTCAGATAATTGAGCATCTTACCTCGTTCGTGTTCGGTGATTTTGTCGATGGTCTTTGTATCAACTACAATTTTTTCGTAGTTGATTAGGTCGGGGATAAATTTTCCCACGACTACAGATTTGTAATTAACATCGTATGCGGGCTGTTGTGAAACGGGAATGCCTCGTAGTCCAAATTCGACTACAAGAGCATTCTCGTAAATCTTCTCATGAAGGCCGTTCCCGATTTCATTGAGCACTTCAAACGAGCAAGCTATGATTGCATGTGTCTCTTCTGAATAGAGGAAATTCGTCTGATCTGCGTTCATCTGCGTGTATCAGCGGTTAAAAAAGCTTCGTGTTACAGATTCGCGAGCACGGCAGCTGCCATTTCTTTGGTGCCGACGGAGTCTAGGCCGAAGGCGATGTCGCCGGTGCGTGTGCCGCCAGTGACGGCTTTCTCGACTGCGGCTTCGATTGCGGCTGCGGCTTCGTTCTCGCCGAAGCTGTAGCGGAGCATCATCGCGCCAGAAAGGATCTGCGCGCATGGGTTGGCGATGCTTTGACCGGCGATGTCGGGTGCGGTGCCCCCGGATGGCTCATACAGACCGAATGGGAAGCCGAGGCTGTTCTTCTCTGCGCCGAGGCTGGCAGACGCAAGCATGCCGAGAGAGCCACAGATGACGCCCATTTCGTCGGAAAGAATGTCGCCGAACATGTTTTCGGTGAAGAGCACGTCGAACTGGTTCGGGTCGCGCGCCAACTGCATCGCAGCGTTGTCGACATACATGTGGCTCAATTTGATCTCTGGAGCATTCTTAGCGAAATACTCAGTGACCACTTTGCGCCAGAGAACCGATGTTTCCAGGACGTTGGCCTTATCGACTGAGCAAACACTGCCGCCGCGTGCTTTCGCTGTGTCGATTGCGACCTGAGCGATGCGCTCAATCTCGCTGGTCTTGTAAACCATCGTGTCGATCGCTTGCTCTTCGCCGTTTTCAAGCGTGGTGGTTGACTTCGGCTGACCGAAGTAGATGCCACCTGTGAGCTCGCGGATGCAGACGATGTCGATGCCGTTCGGGATACGGTTGTCCTTGAGGGGCGACGCTTCCGTCAATTGCGGGTAAAGGAGACCCGGGCGCACGTTCGCGTAGAGTGAGAAAGCCTTGCGGATCGGGAGGAGAGCCGCGCGCTCTGGCTGCTCTTTAGGTGGGAGACATTCCCACTTTGGACCACCGACGGAGCCGAACAAAATCGCTTCCGATTTTTCGCAGAGTTCTTTGGTGCTGTCTGGGAATGCCACGCCTTGGTTGTCGATCGCGATACCGCCGATGTCGGCATGTGCGTAATCGAGCGCGAAGCCGAACTTGTCGCCAGTGGCTTTAAGGACGTCGAGGGCGACTTCCATGACTTCAGGGCCGATACCATCACCGGGGAGAACTGCGAATTTGAGTGTTTTCATATTAAAATCTGCGTAAATTTGGAAAAGCGGAGTAATTTGCCCCGCAAATCGCTGGCTTCAAGCCTTTTCGGGCTTTTCGGGCGAGGGGAATTACTTATCTCACATTCTGAAGGGGTGAACTGTCCTTTGGGATGTCGGGACGATTCCCAACCATTTCGAAAGCGCGGGGCTGTGTTTCGGCCTCGCGGAGTGTCCATCTGCGAGTTTTTGTGTTAAGTTACGTGTATCATGCACGTGATGAATTCACATCTTGGCCCGCATTCCGATGAACATGAGCATCTGAAAGATGGGGCATTGTTGCTAATGGTGCTGGGGGTCTTTCACCTCCTGTTTTCAATCATTAGCATGTTGGTCATACTCATCAGCCCCACGATCGCTCTATTTGGTGAGTCTAGCATCTTTGCGTTTTTGAATGTATCTGGATTTTATGTCGTTCAAGCGCTCCTCTCGGTTTATGTCGCAGCTCAGGTTTTTCTGGGGTGGGTAGTTGGCCTGTTGACGATTCAGGCTGGGCGTGATTGCCAGCGAACTCATTCGTGGCATTTTGTTTTCAGAGTGATCGTGCTGAATTGGTGCATGTTCCCCGTCGGCACGATGGTTGGGTTCTTTATCTGGCGGGATTTGCGGCGCAAAGGCATTCGGGATGTCTTTGACGATGCTTAGTCAGTCCTTCGCGTGATACTCGTCGTATTTCTTGGAGTTTCCTCGGACTTGGTCGGCGGGGTATTTCGCTTTGTTGTGCTCTATTTTGTTGAGCACGGCTGACTCTAGATCGATGTCGAGTTCGTTGCAGAGTAGCAATAGGTAAGCGGCGATGTCGGCGACTTCGTGCTCAAGGTGTTGGCGCTTGGATTGGATGGTTTCGTCGATTTCTGCCCCGTTTTTCCAGAGAAAGATTTCTTGTAGCTCAGAGGCCTCGATCGAGAGTGCGGTGGCTAGATCTTTGGGGTTGTGAAACTGCTTCCAGTCGCGTTCGTCGCGGAAGGCGAGGATCGCCTTTGTGAGCTTTGCAATATCGGAGGGCATGTGGGTGGCGTGGCTATTTGTATTCTTTTCTCAGGTAAGCGACAATGGAGGGAATCGCTTCGATCATCGAATCGAGGCACGCTTGATAGGCATCAAAGTTTTGACCGTAAGGATCGGGGATTTGCTCATCTTCGTCTGGTTCCATGAATTCGCGAAAGAGGTGCATACGCTCGGGCAGGCCGGTGTGGTAGTGTTCGAGGATGTCGAGGTGTGAATCGGTCATGCCTAGGACTAGGAAGGCGCGGTCGAGCAGAGCTTGCGTGACGGGCTGGCTCTTGTGCTGTGTCAGGTCGATCTTTACCTTTTTGAGCGCTGCGACTGAGTTGCTTGAGGCGGGCTCGCCATATCCGGCGGCGACACCTGCGGATTCGACGGTCAGTTCTTTTATCGGCGAATCTTCAGCCGCGAGTGCGTGTTGCAGAAGCTTTTCTGCCATCGGGCTGCGGCAGACATTGCCTGTGCAGATCGTGAGGATGAGGTTGCGGTCTTGAGCCATTGGGTCGGGATACTAGGCTAGTTTTGTTGGTCGGGACAACACTTTTGCCTGTGCATGTGATTAGAGTTCGGGTTGCTGCTGTAGGGTTTGAAGGGCGGCTATGATATCGACTCCGCGTTGCAGGATCTGATCTGTCTCGATGGGGGCATTTTTATCATCAAGCGACTCGTCACTATGCGCTTTGTTCTGGTTCTCTTGTCTCAGGAGTAGAGTAATGTCAGTGCCGGCCTCGTAGAGATGATAAGTGAGGTAGTTTTGCTCGGCGTTGATTGCGATCTGTATACGTGGCTGAAATCCGCTGCCAACGAGTGATGTGTCGCGGTCGGGGCGAATTTCCCCGTTGAGAATCCAGGCGTTCGGTTCTGTTTTTTCGTAGAATCCGGTGTGGCCTGTGGTGGATTCGCCTACGGCGATGATAGACCCGTTTTGTTGGAGTCTGTGTAAGACGGCCTCGAAGGGGCCGGCTGTTTCGCGGTTGCACAACACGATGACGGGGGTGTCGCGCAGTGTGTATGAGTTGTTGAGTTTGGTTTGGATCAGGCCCTCGGGCACTGTGCCGACGGTGGTTAATCCTTGAGTCCAGCCAGTGGTGGCAAAGGCATCGAATAGGTGGATCGCGGTTTGCTTGGACTTTAAGAAACGAAAATCAAGGATCAGTGCGTGGTGTGCTTGGAACGCTTCGAGCACCGATTGTGCCTCGTCGAGACGGTAGAGGCGGATGTATTTGATCTCGCGTGGTAGATCTTCCACGCGGGTGGCGACTCGGCTCTCTGTGGTCGAAGTCAGTTGCGGTGCTTCAAACAGGACGCGGCCAGGATACAGTTGGGCGAGGCCATGTAGGCGAATGGCCTCGTCGCTATGTGTGTTCAAGTCAGGGAATAACGCTTCGTCAATCCCATGCGCTTGAGAGCATGCTGCGGTAACACAGACGACCGTTGTGCTGAGGTATTGTTGAACGGTCATCATGGTTTGGCGAAGGCTTAGCGGTTGAGCTCTTTATGGCCAATGTCGCGGCGTAGGTATTTGCCATCGAAGTTGACTTGATCGCACACGCTGTAGGCGAGGTCGGCTGCGGCTTGTAAGCTCGGTGCTTGGCCGCTGATGCCGAGCACGCGTCCACCGCAGGTAGTGATGGTGCCGTCCTCTGCGCGGTTTGTGCCGGCGTGGACGATTGCAGAGCGCTCTGGTGTGGCTTCAGGGAAAGTGATGGTGTCGCCCTTCGGGTAGCTGCCGGGATAGCCGCCTGCTGCGAGCACGATCACGATGGCTGCGCCGGGGTGGAAGTTGAGCTTCTTTGGCAGTGGCTCGCCCTTTGCGGAGGCGAGGAGCACTGGCACGAGATCGTCTGCGACCATTGGCAGGAGGACTTGTGTTTCCGGATCGCCGAAGCGGACGTTGTATTCGAGGACGCGCACACCCTTTGGAGTGAGCATCAGTCCTGCGTAAAGTGTGCCGCAGAAGTGAATGCCGTCCGCTTTGAATCCGTCGAGAGTGGGGCGGATGACTTGGGCTTCGATCTGAGCCTGCATCTCTGGTGTGACGCGGCTGGTCGGTGTGTAAGCGCCCATGCCGCCAGTGTTGAGGCCAGTGTCGCCTTCGCCAGCGCGCTTGTGATCTTGGCTCGGAGGCAGGCAGACAAAGTCGTCGCCCGATACGATGGCGTGGATGGAGGCTTCTTCGCCGTAAAGAGTTTCTTCGATCACGATCTCGTGACCGCTTTCGCCGAAGGCATTGCCTTCGAGCATGTCTTTCACTGCGGCGATCGCCTCGTCCTGTGTCTCGGCCATGATCACACCTTTACCGGCGGCGAGGCCGCTGGCTTTGATGACAATCGGTGCGGGGTGAGTTTCTAAATATTCAAGCGCGGGGGCGACTTCGGTGAAGCTGCCGTATTCCGCAGTCGGGATGTTGTGGCGGGCGAAGAAGTCTTTGCAGAAGACTTTGCTGGATTCGAGTTGCGCGCCTTGTGCGTTGGGGCCGTAGGCTGGAATGCCGACGTCTTGAAGGGCATCAACGAGACCCATGCTGAGTGGCACTTCAGGGCCAACGACGACGAGGCCGATGTTGTTGTCCTGCGCAAGCTTGACGATGCCTTCAATGTCTTCGACGCCTACATTGTAGCAATCGACTTCGGATGCCATGCCGCCGTTGCCCGGTGTGGCAATGACGCGTTCAGTGAGCGGGCTCTTTAGGCACATTTGCACGAGGGCGTGTTCGCGTCCTCCGGAACCTACGACGAGAATAGAAAGCTTAGATGTATCGGCCATAATTGAGAGCACGTTTCCAGAATCCTTTTCGGAGGTAAAGGCTGTTTTGGTCAAGAGTTGCGGGTTTTTGGGGACGGAGGCTGCGCAGGTTTGTTTTGTTGCCTTTAAAAAGGTCGTTGAACCGCGTCGGCATCATGCTGGAGGGCTATCGGGGCATTCTAAGTTCCACTAACGTGCGTGTGGCGTTTATACGTTCCAATTGATAGTGGTTATTGATCGGCACGTTTCTTTTTGGCGATTGAATTATGATATTTGGTTAGATGTGTGGTGTTTGCGCTTGCTGTTTAAGTCCTTTTTTTTAATCTTTCAGCTAAACTAACTAACAGGCAGAGGCGGTTCTAGGAGAACTCTTGATCTATGAGTTCCTTGTTTTTCTATGATCGGTGCGGCCGAATTCACATAATAGAAGCAAAGAGAATATGATCAAACAAACTAGACAAATGAAGGCGGATTTTGGAACTAGAGGTAGAGATATCTCTTTAATATGTGCTTCGATTTTTGGAGTCGCGGTGTTTTTGAGTAGCTCTGCGCCATTGCAGGCATCAGAGCTGGCACTCGGCAATTATGGGGCTGTTGCCGTGGATGTTCAGAGTAGTCTGACGCATTCTTCTAATATCTTCCGCAATAGTGATGAAGAGGAGGACACGATCTTTCAGTTACTGCCGCGGCTACGGTACCGTTTTGATCAAGGAACTGTTCGGGTAGAAGCGCATGCGGGGGTGAATGTTATTCGATTCGATGATTTCGACGATAATGACGCGGAGGACATCAAAAGTCGTGTTGTGATTGATTTTCCGTACGGGGATTACGATGAAAAAAAGCGCTACGATGTGCGTTTGGCAGGCGGCTACAACGAGCGTACTTCGCCGAACGACTCGGTGCAGGATATCACACAAACCGAAGAAATCGATTTGAGCGCAATCGGGCGCTATTATGTGTCTGATCGGACTTTCCTACGTAGTGGTGTTGAGTATTTTGATAAACAGTCGCAGAGCTCGGGTTATGACGATGTGGAACGGATCGAGGTGCCGGTCGAGTTCTATTATGATTATAGTGAAGACCTGAGCTATGGTATCGGTTACCGCTACACGGATACGGATGTGAGCAGTGACACAACAGAGCCAGAGGCTGACAGCACCGACCATGCAGTCTATCTCGCGGCGGTGGGGCAAGTGGCTCCGTCCGTGACCGTTGAGATTCGTGTGGGTGGGCAAGAGCGTCAATTCGATGATGCCTCTTATGACGACGAAACTCAATTTTTCATGGAATCGCTGTTGAGCTGGGTGGCTTCGGATTTGACCACAGTAGAATTGTCGGCAGGTAATGGGTTTGATACGACAATTGATGACGTGTCCAAGGAGACGTTTTTCGTCGAAGTGGGTGTCGAGCACCAGTTCTCAGATAAAATTCGCGCGTTGGCAGGCTTGGGCTATGAGGATGTGAAATACTCGAATGATCGAGACGATGATCAATACACGGTAGACATTGGTAGTGTCTATACACTAATCACGGATCAGCTTGAGATTGAAGGCGGCTTGAGGTATGCTGATCGTGATTCAAGTGAAGATCGCTCAACCTACGACGTGCTGTCGGCTAAAATTTCGATTTCTTATCTATTTTGACCTTTCAATCCCATGGACACCGTTACCGAATATCAAAGCGCTTTTCAGCGTCGATGTTGTAGGCAATGCTGGCTATGGGCTGCCTTGGTGTGTTTGTTCCTGGGGACTCTGACGTGCATTCAGGGGGCTGAGCGGTCGTCACGAACCTTCAGGGCCCAGCCCGAGGTTCATCGGGAAAAAGAG
>Ga0209533_1000987_pt1 | contig 26890 bp, 33 predicted proteins | sample COG_04_FD_184748 | JGI IMG/M metagenome (GOLD analysis project Ga0209533, IMG submission 184748) | Pelagic Microbial community sample from North Sea - COGITO 998_met_04 (SPAdes) (version 2) | ecosystem: Environmental > Aquatic > Marine > Neritic zone/Coastal water | place: Helgoland, sampling...
TATCGTATTCTTGAAGATATTTGGAATTATAGAGCACAGTTATCACCTGAAATAAAAAATAATATGGTTCCACCTGATGGTGCTATTTTTAATGTATCATTAAATCATATTGATAGAATACTAAGTAGAAGAGAACTTCAACAAATAATTATTAATGATGTTTCTAAATTCAAAAATGCAATAACACCTGGTGATAAAACATTAGGATTTATGTATTTTTTGATGGGGTTAGGTCATGTATCAAATGGATGTTATGATTCTTATCCTTGGTTAATTACTGGATGAATTAATCTTTAATAAATTAATCTTATTTTTTATAATTGTTTTTTATATATCATGTTCACTAAAAATTCTAAAATATTAATGAAATATGTAGATAGTATGATTTATCCTAATAAAAAATCTAAAAAAAAATCAAGATCAAAAAAAAGGTCAAAGAAACAATCTAAAAATACAATTAAAATTCATAAAGAATATAAAGAATTATTTAATTTCTTTAAGTCAATTAATACTGATTATAGAGTAATAAGTAATTCAAAATCACATATTAATGAATATTCTTCTTTAAAAGTAGATTCTCCATTTATTACGGATAATATTTTAGAAGAAGTCAGGATAATGGAAGCAAAAGAAACTATAGTTTTAGAAACAAATAAATCAAGAATTACAATAAATATTTTTTATAAAAATGAAGATTTAAGTAAATTTAAAGAAAAAATTTTTCGTTCTATAGCATTTATATTTAATGTATCAACACATTCTGTAACTGATTGTACTATTAATTATTATTTATCAGAACAAAAAAAAATAATGGATTGTGAAAAAGATTATACTATACACGAATTTTCCGAAAAAGAAGTAAATTCAGGTAGTTGCAATGGTAATACAATAAATATTTGGAGAAAAGAAGAAATATTAAAGGTTACAATTCATGAATGTATTCATCTATTAAGATATGATGAATTTGACATAAATTATTTATTAAAAGAAGATTATAAGAAAAAATATAAAGTTACTTCTGAATCAATGAATATTGGTGAAGCATATACAGAAACATGGGCAGAGTTAATAAATATTTATTTGACAAATAGGATTATCAATGGTAATCTTACTTCATTTACAAAATTTGTAGAATATGAAATATTTTTTAGTCATTATCAGGCATCTAAAATCTTTTATATTAAATCATTAAATGAAAAATATATAGATCTTAATAAACACACAAATATTTTACCTTATTATATAATTAAATGTGAAATTTTTAATAATTTAAGAGATTTCTTAAATCATTGTAGAAATAAAGAAAATAACATTGAATATATTAGAATTAAAAAAAGATTTCAAAAATTTTTAGATGGTTTAGATGAGTGTAAAAAAAATGATAAATTATTTTATAATATTGATAAAAATAGTTATAGATACCTTACCATGAGAATGAGTTGTATAGAAATAGATCTATTTAGTTAGTGTAAACACCCTCCTTGTTAGGATAATGAACTTTCATGTATTTCTGAAGATTGAAAAAAGTTAGTGGTTCATTATCCTTGGTAAGACGAAGAAGTTTAATGACAGTTTTGTCAGGATTAATTACACGTTTATCAGAATCACTCTGAAGATTGTGTGCCTTACAATATTCAGTGAATTTTCTGGTGACCTGAGTGCGAGAGATAAGATCTTCCTTACCAAGACCCAAAAACTTACGGAGTTCTTCTGAAATTGGACCTGGTTTAGCAAAACCACTTGGTGGTGCATTAGGATCCTTTACTCTCTTTACACGACCTTTCATTTTTTTGTCCATGACTTTACGATCACGACTAACCCTCTTCTCAAGAGCATTAAACTTAACTGTCAAATCTTTAACAAGAGTGAGGGCAACCTTGAGTTGTTCCGAGATTGCTGTAAATTCAGCATCATATCCTTCTACATCCGGAGTGTCAACTACCGGAGTGTCAACTACCGGAGTGTCAACTACCGGAGTGTCAACTACCGGAGTGTCAACTACCGGAGTGTCAATTACTTTCTTAGTGGAGGTTTTTTTAGCACCTTTGGGAGCGGAGTTTTTTACTTTTGCCATTTTTCTTATTATTATTTTTTTTTTTTCAATTATATACGCGACCTTTACTTTTTATATTAATAATAATATCTTTTTAAGTATATTTAACAATAATAAATTAAGATTATCTAGTTTTTCTTCTCTTGGATCTTTTACGCCTAGATTTTTTCTTTTTCTTTTTCTTACTTCCAGTTTTACTACTTAATAATCTTAACATTTCTGCTTTACTATTAACACCATCAATAAGTTCATGTAAAGGCATACCTGTTTCAAGTAAAGAAATTATTGTTTCATAATCTAATCTTGTATAGTTTCTTATATATTCTTCAATTTTAACAGATTCTGTCCCTGAGTATTCTTTTAATAATGATCTTAATCTCGTAGCATTTTCAGTACTATAATTTCTTCTTGACCTTTCTTGAGTCACTTGTTGTGGGAGTGCACTTGCTCGAACTTGATGGGTCATATCTCGACAAGGTACATCAAAATTATTTCTTAAAATACTCATAATAAAATCATCTTTTTGATTATTTCCCGTTAATCTACAATATTCTCTCAATCGTGCATCATTAATATCAATAAAAATTCTTGGCATTTAATATAATATATAATATAATAATTTCAGTTAAATATTTCTTTAATTTCAGTCTCATACTCAGAATAATCTTTAGAATAATCTAAATTAAATATAACATACATATTTCCTCTTGATTTATAATCATAAGAATTTAGTAAACCTTTATTCTTAAAAAGGTAAATATTTTTATCATTTTTTGTAAATGTTAAATTAGAATTATCAGGTAAAATTATATCATATTTTTTCTGAAATAATAATTGATAAATATTAATATTCTTAATAAAAACTAAATCATTATTACGTTTTATGAATTTATCTGATTTTACATGAAATTTTAATTTAAAACTATATTTACCATTTATTATTATTATATCATCAAAGGTTCTTAAAAATAAATAACAAATATAATCTTTTGTATGAATAATTATTCTTTTAAGAATTATATTATAAACATCAGAAATATCTATATTTAGATTTAAAGTATAATCTTCTTTAAGATCTATAATATCTATGTATTTTGGAGGAATAATTATTTCCTTATTTAAATTATTTTGTGAATTATCATTTGAATTATTATTTGGATTATTATTTGGAAAGAATTTTTTCTTTAATTCATTAAATGTTTCTTTCATATCACCTGGCATTGTATTGAATAATATTTTGCAAAATCGTATTTCATAAGAATTATTTATTTTTTCATATAATGAATTTAAATAATTAATTTCATATTCATTTAAATCAAAATGTTTTAAAAAAGAAAACCTCCTTTGATAATCATAAATTTTTCTTCTATTATCGTCTATTAAGATTTCATATGCTTCACGAATTAATATAAATTTATCTTTAGAATTATTATCTTTATTCTTATCAGGGTGATATTGTAATGATAATTTTCTAAAACTTAGTTTAATACAATCTTTAGTTGCAGTTTCATTTATACCTAATATTTCATAATAATCAATCATTTAGTATATTGTATATATCTAACAAATAATATTCTAAATATATTATATCTTTATAACAATTTATCATTAAATAATTAGTTTCTGTGCTTTTTTTTATAATTTTACTTTTCTTATCTGATGAAATATTTTGACAAATATAATAATTAATTATTTGTTTTAATAATTCATTTACATCTACTACAGAATTTTTAATATTATAAGATAATTCTTTAAGAATAACTAAATTTTTATTTAATTTATTATCCATAAAACTAACTATTTTTTGTAAAAATATTTTCATAGGATCATTATAACCATCTATTTTCTTAATAATATCATTTATATCTGAGTATGAATTTATTAATTCTTTTATAATCCTATCTTCTTTTTGAATATTATTTATTTTAAGATAATTTTTTATATAAATTTCTTTATCTATAGAAGATAATAATGATATTCTAATACAAATACATCTACTCTGATTTGCTTGTAAAACTTTATCAAACATTCTAGTAAGAATAATAAATTTTGTTGTTGATAATGTCTTTTCTATGATTACTTTGAGTTTATTTTCAATTATAGGATTAATTTTATCATAATTATCAAGAATTATATAATTATTTTTATCAGTAAAATAATTATATGATTTAGAAATCTTTTTAATGGTTTTAATGAAACTATCTTTAGTATCTAACTTAATCTTTTTTATATTAAAATAATAATAATAACTATTATATTCATAATAAATTTCTTCATCATAAATATTTATAGTTTCTTTATTTTGAAAATATTCATCAAGAATTGTTTTTATAAAAACTTTTTTTTCTAATTTTCCATAAATGATTAAATTAGAATGATTTTTATGTAATAATATTTTATAGATTTTATAAGCATCTTTATAATTGTGAAGATCGCAAATACTCATAATTCATTATATGTTTTATAGTTTAAATATTATTAGTTTAAATAAGTATTTTTAAAACTAAGAGATATTATGAATATCATCATAAAAAATAATGAATTAAATCTGAATAATATTAGGATAAAAAATAATGATAAAATTTTATATAATTTTTATTCATTACAATTGCTTGGTATTCCTTTACTTTTAAAAGATTTCACATATGATATTATTGATAATTATCTAAAAATAAAAGTAAATGATGAAAATATATTAAATAAAATAAGATTAATAGATGATTTTTTTGATAATAAATTTAAAAATTATAAAAAAATCCTTGATGATAATATTATTCATATTAAAAATGTAATGAATAAATCAAGTTTATCAAAAGAAATTTATATTAATATTAATAGTTTAAAAAGAAAAGATTTTATATTATATCTTAATATATTTACATTATGAATGATCAAGACGAATTCCTATATTTAATTGCAAATCCTATGAAAAAGAAAAAAACTTATGTTTATGAAAATATTAATGAAGATATACAATTATTATTACAAAAAAAATACAAAAAATATAATATTGATGAAGACATGTTATCTATTATATTTAAATTAATTGAAGGAAAATTATTTGAGATAAAAGAAAAAAAAGATAAAATTATTGAAGAAAAAGAAATTCTTAAATTATCTGAAAGAATAGTTTCTGAAATTTTTTATAATGTGTTATCAAAACATTCCTAAATCACAATCCAAACAGATATTAGGATTTTTTGATCTTAAAATTTCCCTTATAATATCTTTTGATATATTACCATATTTTATCATGTATAATCCAACTATTAATGGTGATACTGTAATTCCATTATAACAATAAATAAAAATATTTTTTTCTTCTAATGATTTATGAATAAAATTTAATATTTTATCTATTTTTCCAGTTAATTCATATATACTATTATTTGTATTTGATAAAGGTATTCTAATCTTATTAATATTATCTTTATTCAAAAATCCTTGGTCGCATGTACAATTAATTGCAATATTGATATTATTATCATTATAAAATTCTGAATTATAAACATCATTTAATGATCCTATCCATAATCCAGATAAAATTTCTGTTGGCATTTAATTAAAATAAATATTATAAATTTGATTTTATTTAAAGATAATTTATAAAATTTATAGTGAATTATGGATTTTGATAAATATTTTGATAATTTGAATGTTCAAGATGAAATAAGTTTAAGGGATGAAAAAACTACATGCTGTAGTGATATGAATAATTTTATAATTCATAATGGTATAACCACATGTAAAGAATGTAATTCTATTGTATCAAATATTTCTGATGGAGCGGAATGGAGATATTATGGATCAAGTGATTCTAAAAGTTCTGATCCGACAAGATGTGGAATGCCTACCAATGTCCTATTACCAGAATCATCCGTTGGTTCAACTATAAATTTTAAAAATAATAGTAAATCCATGAATCAAATTAGAAGATATAACAATTTTCAAGGAATGCCATATAAAGAAAGAAGTAAATATAAAGTATTTAATATCATTAATGATAATTGTATAAAACATAATATTAATCAAAAAATTATTAATGAAGCAAAATCATTGTATAGTAATATATCTGAAATTAAAATATCGCGAGGATCTAATCGTGATGGAATTATTGCTGCATGCGTTTACTATTCATGTAAAGAATGTGAAGTCCCTAGATCAACAAAAGAAATTGCCGAAATATTTAATTTAAATATTACAGTTATCACAAGAGGTTGTAAAAATTTTCAAGAAATTCTGAATCTTAATAAAAAAAATAAAAATAGAGTTCAAAATCGTTCAATTCATCCAAATGATTTTATTGAAAGATTTTGTGATAATTTAAGTTTAGATATTACAGAAATTAAAAAAATATGTAGTATTTGTTTGAAAAATAATATTATAGCAAATAATACTCCTCAATCAATAGCATCTGGATGTATTTATTTCTATATTAAAATTAATAATCTTATTACAACTAAAAAAGATCTTGCTGGTATATGTAAAATTTCTGAAGTCACTATCAATAAATGTTTTAAAAAAATTGAAGATAATATTGAATTATTTAATGATTTTATTTAATGATTTATTTAATGAATATTTTTAAGACTAAAAATACTATTGCCATAACTAAACCTTTAAATAATAATGATAAAAATGTTTCTTTTCCTGTTTCTAAATCATACATAAATGAAACATTTTTCATTTTCATATTTTCAGATATTATTTCAATATTAAATAAAATACTTATTAATAATACTATAATTACTTCTTTATAATCCATTAATGTATTTTTTATTTTATCTAACATTGATTCTTCTTTATTTTCTGATTGTTTTTGCTGTTGCTGCTGTTGCTGCTGTTGCTGCTGTTGCTGTTGCTGCATTTGTTGTTGCTGCATCATTTGTTGCTGCATCATTTGTTGTTGCATTCTTTGCTGAGCAATTTTTTGTTGTTGCATTTGTTGTTTCATTAACATTTCTTTTTCTTCATCCGTGATTTGAGGCATTTGTTGCTGAGAAGTTTTACCTTGTGTTTGAGATTGCTGACCATCAACATTCAAATCATTCAAAATAGAATTAACCATAGAATTTTCTTCATTACTTAAATTAGAATTATTCATGTCTTTAATCAAAGCATCTATGTCAGAAGAATCTCCCATTTTTTTTATGAAATAATTATTTTTTATTTTATAAACGTACTAATATTATATTATCTGAAAATGAATCATATGAAAATTTTCCCATATAAAACCCTATTATAATTGATAATAATATTCTTAAAATATCTTTTAAATTCATATTTAATATTATATATAATTTTTTTCTAATAAATAATAAATGAACTTTAATATTCCTGTATCAAATCAAAAATTCTATATGATCATGATTTTTTATTTTGCTCTTATATTAGTCCTTGCTAATCTTGGACAAAGATTTAAACAACTAGGATTAACAAATGGAATTTATTTAGGTTTATTCGTTAGCGGTGTATTGTGGCACTTCTATGGTAAAAAAATTTCTGGTATACAATAATTTATTTCAAATAATAACTAATTTATCTCTAAAACAATATTATCTGTATCAGTAATATAAAAATAAAATAATGTTAAACTTATCATAATTAATAATATTCTTATATCTAAAAAATTATTTAGCATTTATTTATTATAATATTTTAATATTTGTGAAACCAATAATTTGCATTCACCGGAACAGGAATATCTGAGTCCATTAATAATGTTTTATAAATATAATCATTTGGATTATATCCTAAATCCATTTTTGCTGGATAATCTTTTATACTATTTAATTTAGAATTATGATAATTTAAAATTTCACAATTATCATATCCTTCTATTATATTCGTTAATGAAATCATTATTATCATTATAACAAATATTATTTTAAAATACATAAAACTATATTATATTAAATATAATATTATGGAAGAAATACTTGATCTGTTTGACTCAAATGAAGAAACTCTATACACTGATTCTATCATGAATAATGATGAACCTAAAGAATATTACATAGGTAAAGCAGAATTTATCCTAAAACAATTAAATGATACAGGTAATTATTATGAATTCTTAAAAATAATCTTAAAAAAATATAATACATTAAATGAAAACCAAAAAAAAGAATTAATTGAATTAATGAATATCCCAAAACGAGAAAAAATTGTTGAAAAAGTTAAAATAGTTTACAAAGAAAATAAATCGAAGAAACCTAAAATTAATAATTATGATGATGATTATTAAAATTTTATTTAAAAATTTGATAATTATATTATATATCTTACAAAAATGGAATCTGTACTATCTAAGAATGGATATAAAATTAAAAAGAAATCATTAACTCCTAAATCATTAAAAACATTAAAAGATGATCTATCAGTTAAACCTTTTGTTTATAATGATTATAATAATACATGTGCTGAATCTAAATTTCAAGTATATTTAGAATCTCCTAATTCTATTTATATTCCTAAGTTTTATGGGATTGAAAGATATGGTATGCCTCAAAAAATTAAAATGAATGAAGGATCCGATATTAATATTAAATTTAATGGTGATCTTAGACCTGAACAAAATCCCATTGAAGAAATATATCTTAAATCTGCAAATGAAATTGGTGGTGGTATTATTTCACTAAAATGTGGAGGCGGTAAGACTGTTCTTGCATTACACATTATTTCTATGCTTAAAAAGAAAACTATTGTCATTGTTCATAAAGATTTTCTAATGACACAATGGTATGATAGAATTAAACAATTTCTCCCTGATGCTAAAATTGGTAAAATTCAGCAAAATACTATTGATATTGAAAATAAAGATATAGTTCTTTCTATGGTTCAAAGTTTATCTATGAAAGAATATCCCGAAGATACATTTACTTCATTTGGTCTTGCTGTATTTGATGAATGTCATCATTTAGGTGCTGAAGTTTTCTCTAAATCAATGCAAAAAGTTTCTTCTAAATATATGTTAGGATTATCAGCAACTCCTAATAGAAAAGACGGATTAAGAAAAGTGTTTGAATGGTATATAGGACCTGTTGTTTATATGACAAAAGATAAAAATGAAGATTATGTTGAAGTTCAATTAATTAAATATGATTCTTTAGATCAAAATTATTGTAAAGAAGAAAAAACTTTTAAAGGTGATGCTTGTATGCCAAGAATGATTAATAATATCTGTGAATATTATCCTAGAACAAAAACAATACTTGATCTTGTAGATAAATATTATAAAGAATCCAGAAAAATATTAATTTTATCTGATCGAAGAGAACATTTAAATATCATGGAAAAATATATTCATGAAAATATTGCTCCTAATAATGTTGGACAATATGTCGGTGGAATGAAACCAAGTCAACTTCATCTTTCACAAGAAAAAGATATTATCTTAGGAACATTTTCTATGGCATCTGAAGGTATGGATATTCCTAAATTAAATACTTGTATTTTAGGATCTCCTAAATCTGACGTTCAACAAAGTGTTGGAAGAATCTTTAGGGAAAAAGAATGTGATAGAACTCATCATCCATTAATTGTAGATATTATTGATGACTTTTCATTATTCACTAACCAAGCAGGTAAAAGACAAACACTTTATAGAAAAATGAATTTTAAATTATTTATGGATGGAGAAGAACTTACAAAAAAGAAAACAACACGAAAGAAAAAAGAAATAGATATTTTTGAAATTACTGAATGTTTATTTGATTAATATATTTATTATTATAAATGAGTCAATCTAAAAAACCCTTGTTACCTAATTTTTCTCAAAGAGTTGAAAAAGTAATTGATACTCTTAAATTACCGGAAGAAGCAAATAAAGAATTATTAAAGTTACGATTTTTAGATGAAGTTAAATTTTATGAACAAAAACGTAATTCTACCAGAAGATTTTATAATGTTTTCCGTTTTACTGTCACTACAGGTAGTATTCTTTTACCTGCAATCCTTTCATTAGGACAAATGGATCCAACAAAATTACCTAAAAATTTCGACCAAATAACTTATTGGTCTTCATGGACTATATCATTAATGGTAACTATTTCAAATGGATTTTTACAATTATTTTCTTTAGATAAAAATTATTTTAATTATTCATTAACAGTTGAACAACTTAAAACTGAAGGTTGGCAGTTCTTCGGTTTATCTGGAAAATATGAAGATTATAAAAAACACGATATGGAATCATATAAAAATTTCTGTAAAAATATTGAAGGAATTAAAAGAAAACAAATTGAACAAGAATTTAATGGTAAAGCAGATTCAAAAAAGAAAGCATTTGATTTCGCTGGAGAAATGGCAAAACTAAAAGATGAAATTAAACAATCTGGTGAAAAAAGAATAATTCCTCAAAAAAATGTTACCCCACCACCTATTCCATTCAGAGATTTTGATCTTGAAAAAGGATTAGATCTTAAATCAGGTTTAAATATTGTTTCAGGATTTATAGATCCTAAGGCAACAGCAAGTGATATATTACAAAATGTTGCAAGAAATAATGTTGAAGAAGTAATTGATGATGTTAAAGATAAAGTAAATGTTGTAAAAGATAATAATAATGATAAAATTTAATTATTTGTTATTCTTATTTTAGGATATATATAAGCAAAAAATATAAATAATAATATCCAATGAACTACATAAATTTCTAATGAATTTTTACCACACCATTTAACTCCTTTTGTAATTAAATTTTTATCTTCTTTTTTATCCACTAATAAATCTTGATTTTTTTTATTTGTAATTACTCTCCCTAAGATTATTCCGATACAGATAAATACTATCCATGGAATTATCGGAAAATGATCTACTGCTCCATAACTAGAATATAATCCTGTTATAAATGCTATTTTTGGAGGAACTCCATAAAATATTTTTTTATCTTTTCCAATTAAATATCTTATAAATAATGTAACTAAAACTATTACCACTAATAACTTTGGTGAGTCTACTAATGGCAAAAGTAATAATGAACTAAATGCCATAAAATGAAGAATACCAAATTTTACAAACATATTCCCAAAAATATAATAGGAAAATATACTGATAAATATTGCTATTAAAACTAATTTTAATATTCGGTATAATTGTTTTTTTAAAAATTCTGATTTTTTCTTTTTATCTTTTTTTATTTTTTCTTGATCTGAATTATATGATATATACATGTTTACACCTACCCCTGTTATGAATATTATTTGTGCAATTTTTGCCAATGTTGTTAAAGTTTTTGTATCATAATTAAATTCTTTAAAACCATATTGATTCGGAAAATAAAAGATATGAAAAATAACCATAAATATAACAGCAACTCCTTTTATTAAATCTACCTTATCAAATCTCATATATATAAGATAGATATAAATTTAATAAATTTGAATATTAAAGTTAAAATATTATAAATAGATAATATGGTAAATCTACAAATATTAGATATCGGAGATGATGATGTTAATTTTGAGTATATCATTACATTATACTGTAGAAATGATAAAGGTGATAATGTTATTTGTCATGTGAATGGATTTAATCCTTCATTTTATGTTAGAGTACCAGATGATGATCTAACAAGTCTTAAAACATTAATTAAAAAAGCACTAACAGATCAATTAGAAAAAGATGTTCATAGATTACCTGAATTTAAAGATCTTGATAATGAAGATAAAATATTCCAAGGTAAATTAAAAAGTAAATTAGATTATTACACAGATCCGAATTGTAGTTATTACTGTAAAATGAAATATAGCGATAATATTATTAAAAATAAATCTTTCTATAACTTTTCGTTTAATGAAAATGAAACATTCTTGTTTTATAAACTTGAATTTACATCTAATTTTAGTATGATGAAATATATTAATGCAATTAAGAAATATTATCACAAATTAAAAGATAATTATCATGATATCGAAAATAATTCATTTATAAAAAGATGGTTAGATCTTAAAGAATCTAATTGTGATTGTGAAGCAAATCTATATGAATCAAAAGTTAGTCCAATATTAAAATTCATTCATACAACTAATATTAATTCCTGCGGTTGGATTAATATTAATAAAAAACATTATAAATCAGTTAAAAACAAAGTATTTAATTGTTTAAAAGAATATGATAAAATTTATTATAAAAATATTATTCCTGTAGAAAATGATGAAATTTCTAATTTCAAAATATTATCTTTTGATATAGAATGCGATAGTTCACATGGTGACTTCCCTAATCCTAAAAAAGACTTTAAAAAACTTGTTGATGAAATATATGATTATATCAAAAATGTACCCGGTAATACAATGAAAGCAATGCTTATACCAATAATTAATAAGTGTATATCATGGGCATTTAATGTCAATGATGATGTTTGTGATCAAATTAAATATTCTATCTCAAAAATATATACTGATAAAAAATATGATAATTTAAATGATTTAAATGAAGCATTAGAATCTTCAGAATTGTTTAAAGATTTAAACCAATTAACCGACAATAAATCAAGAAATAAAATCTTAAAAGAACTTTATAAAATTTTTGAAAATAATCTTAAATATCGTGAAGATTCTAATGCTGAAATACCGATAAGGAAAAAAATTAGTGTCCTTGGTGATCCTATCATTCAGATCGGTAATGTATATTATGATTATGTTGATAAAATATTTCATAGAGAAATTATAGTCTTCAAAGATAATGTTAAAGAAGAAGAAATATGTAATAATCTTGAAAATATAGATTTAATTCGTTGCTCAACAGAAGAAGAATTATTGATAAAATGGTCTGAAAGTTTAATTAAAAATAATCCTGATTATATTACAGGTTATAATATCTTTGGTTTTGATTTTAACTTTATTATTGAAAGAGCAGATATTCTATTTAAATGTCCATCAGGATGTAAACCTACTACATACGATGGAAAAAAAACAAAATTTGTAGATCATTGTGAATCATGTCCTAAAAATAAATTCTATAAAATAGGAAGAATATTAGAAAATAATAAAAAATTATATCGCAATAAAGAATGTCGTTCTGTAGATAAAGAATTAAGTTCTTCAGGATTAGGTGATAATGTACTTAAATTTATTCATATGGATGGTAGAATCTTGTTTGATATGCAAAAAGAAATTCAAAAAGGTCATCCTTTAGAATCTTATAAACTAGATAATGTTTCAAGTCATTTTATGAAAGGTAAAGTTAAGATTCAAATAACTCTTAATATAAATGGTATCTATACAACAAGATTATCAACTAAAAATACTGGATATCTTAAAAATGGTGATTATATTGGATTAAATGTTCATACTAAATGGGGAACTTATAAATATGAAGATAAGAAATTTATTATAAATAAGATAATAGATAACACAATATTTATTGAATCTGAAAAACCTATTATAATTGAAGATTATGAATATATTGAATGGTGTTTAGCAAAAGACGATATTTCACCAAAAGATATCTTTTGCTGTCATAAAAATAATACGAATTATACCTTAGAAAATGGACTAAAAGTCAATGGTCCTGAAGGCAGAGCAATGATTGCTAAATATTGTGTTATGGATTGTGAACTTGTTATTCATCTTGTTGTATCATTAGACATTATTCCAAATAATATTGGTATGGCGAATGTTTGTTCTGTTCCTCAATCATTTATCTTTTTGAGAGGTCAAGGTGTTAAAGTTAATTCTTTAATTACTAAATGGTGTTCTCAAAACAATATTAGAATTCCAACATTACAATCTTATGATCCTAATAATAAAGAAGGATTTGAAGGTGCTATTGTTCTTGATCCTGAACAAAGAAATACAACTGGAATGTATTTAGAAGATCCAGTTGCAGTTGTAGACTATGCTTCTTTGTATCCTAGTTCTATCATAGAAAATAACTTTTCTCATGAAACATTTATTTGTACTGAAAAAGATTATTTAGAAAATCCAGAAAAATATAATCATTTTAAAGAAGAATTTAAAGAACATCCTGATTGGTATACAAAAGCAACATATGGAGATTATGAATTTACTGAAAAATTTAAAAAGAATGATACTATTATCATTAAAGCAACAGGTGAGGAAGCAATTATTGATAAAGTTGAAAAATCAAAAGAAGAAGATGATGATACAAAATATTATATTATTAAGAATGAAAAATATACGGGTGATGAACTTTATAAAGTAGATGATAAACAATGGGATAAACATAAATTAGAAACTGAAACTACATGTTATTATAAATCACAATTTTATAAGTATGATCCTGAAAAAGGTCCTAAATATGGAATTATTCCAACTATTCTAAAGACTTTACTTGATGAAAGAAAAGCAACTAAAAAAAGAATTAAAACTGCTGAAACAGACGATAAGAAAAAAGTTTATGAATGTTTACAATTACAATATAAATTAACAGCAAATTCAGTTTATGGTCAATTAGGAGCAAAAACTAGTTCAGTATTCTTTAAAAAGATAGCAGCATGTACTACTGCTATTGGTCGTCAAAGAATTTATGATGCTGAAAATGGAACAATTGAATGGGCAAGAAAACAAACTGATTATATCTGTACAGATACTTCATTAGTTAAACTTGAAGATCGTGCCAAAATTGTTTATGGTGATACAGATTCAGTCTTTATTAAGTTTTCTAGGTATAATAAAGATGGCAAACTTTTAACAGGTCCCGAAGCAATCGCTCATTGTATAGAATGTGGTAAGCAAGCAGGTTTATATGTAACAGAGCATTTATTAAATCCTAATTTTAAAGGTAAATTTATTAAAGATTTACCAATAGAAGAAACACCCTTTAAAGGTCCTCAAGATTTAGAGTATGAGAAAACATTTGAGAACTTTATTCTTATTAGTAAAAAACGTTATATTGGTGATAAACATGAAATGGAATATTTAACTGATCCTAAAAGAACTTCTATGGGTATTGTTATGAAACGTAGAGATAATGCTCCAATAGTAAAATATGTTTATGGTAATATTTTAGAAATTCTAATGAAACAAAAAAATGTAGAATTGGCAAAAGAATGGTTAAAAGATACTTTGTTAAAGATTAGTAAAGGTGAAATGAGTAAAGATAATATTGATATGTTTGTGATAACAAAATCTTTACGAGGATATTACAAAAATCCTGAATCAATTGCTCATAAAGTTTTGGCAGATAGAATTGCAGAAAGAGATCCAGGTAATAAACCTAAACCAAATGATCGCATACCTTATGCTTATTTTGAATTAGAATACAACATGAAATATGATATAGAAAATAAATATAAATCAGGTAAAAATAAAGGTAAAGATAAAAAGAAAACAATACTTCAGGGTAATCGTATTGAGCACAGGGATTATATTATAGATAAAAAATTAAATTTAGATTATAACTTTTATATAACAAATCAGATTATGAAACCAGTTTCTCAACTTTTAGAAATTCAAATCGGAGAAAAAGAAATTAATGAAATATTTAAGAATTATATTGATTAAATAATTTTAAATTAACTATTATTTTTTAAAATATTAGATCCTGTTCTTTCAATATTAGTTATAGTTTTTTGCGATTCTTCGAGTAATTTTTCACCTAATTCAGATTCTTTGATTCTTTCATTTAATTCATTTTTAAAGGATTTAATAGTTTTTTGACCTTCATTTGTTCTAAAATATTCTTCATTATCATTAAGAATTTTCATTAATTTTTCCATTTATTATTTATTAAAAAAAAATGTTTAAATATATAAAATGATTAGTTTAATGGGCGGATCTACAAAAAAATTTATTCCAGAAGGTGATAATATTCAAATATTTTTATTTGTCTTTGTAGTGTTTTTTATAAAGGTTTATTTAGTCCAATTTTCATACAATTATATTGCACCAAAATTAATGGCAGATTTCGGTAATGTATCTAGAGATAAACAATTTGAACCAATGTCATTTACACAAGCGATATTCTTAGTAATTTTATTTAATAATTTGTTTAGATAATTTAAAGTTTAAGATTTTATTTTAATTTGTGCTATTTTATCAAAATTTTTTTCTAAGTATATATTAAAAAAAATGGGAGGAGGATTAATGCAACTTGTAGCTTATGGCGCTCAGGATATTTACCTTACTGGTAACCCGCAAATTACTTTCTTTAAAGTTGTCTACAGAAGACACACTAACTTCTCGATGGAAACTATCCAGCAGACTATTAACGGCACTAGCACATTATCGGGTTCATCGTCAACTGGAACCGTTACTATTTCACGAAATGGTGATTTAGTATCTGATGTTTATGTTTCAAGTAATACCACTGGAATTCATCATGGTGACGAAATTATCCAAGAAGTTGAATTAGAGATTGGTGGACAGCGTATAGACCGTCACACCAAAGAATGGTTACAAATTTGGGAGGAATTAACAACTCCAGCATCTAAGACGGATGCTTTAAAAGTTATGAAAAAAGCAGATTCACGTGGAGATGCAGGTTTATCAATCATCCCACTACAATTCTGGTTCTGTCGTAACCCAGGTCTATCTTTACCACTTATAGCACTCCAGTATCACGAAGTTAAACTTAAATTTACATTTGGTACAAGTGCATATGCTTCAGTTGGAGTCGCTGCGGCCGTTCAAGTTTGGTGTGATTATATCTATCTAGATACAGATGAACGCCGTAGATTCGCCCAAGTTTCTCATGAATATTTGATTGAGCAATTACAATTTGATAATAAATCTTCAGCTACCAATATTAAATTAAACTTTAATCACCCAGTTAAAGAATTAATATGGACCAGTGCTGTTACTAACGTATATGGTGATGCTAAATTAACCTTAAATGGACACGACCGCTTTTCTGCGCAAGAAGAAGAATATTTTCAACTTAGACAACCAATTAAATATCACACACATGTCCCTAAACAAAATCTAGCACATAGTGCGGTGATGGCGCTGTCGGTGAACATGCCTTGTTTTGGTGGTAGTTTGGCGGTGCCGCGTAAATTTGAAGCTATGAATAGAGCAGATTCTGTTGTTACTACAAATAGTGTAATGGTTTCAAAGGGTGGTAATAATACACTTGAAGACATTTCGGGTGTTACTACTGCTGATACAGCAAACGAAGTCACTAGTGCTAGTGTGCTTGTATATTCATTCAAAACAAGCGATTTACAAAACCATGGCGCATTACCTGCTATAGGAGATATATTTGATTTTGAAGTTAGTGGTACAAATTCAGTATCAAATGGTACCAATAGAAGTCATGTAGTTGCTAGAGTAACCGGTATATCCAATGGTGCTATTGGTGGTATCAGTGATACTGGAAATTACCATATTCAATTAAATAATACTTTATGTGAAGCAACTCTAGATGATGAAATAGTGAACGCCGCTGATTTTACAATCCATAGTATTAAAGAAGTTTCAAGGGCATATGCTGCTACTTCTAACATGAGAAAACGTATAAATGTTTATTCTTTCGCCCTCAAACCTGAAGAACACCAACCATCAGGTACGTGTAATTTCTCTAGAATTGATAATGCTAGTCTTATATTTACTACAGCGAATGGTGAAAGTTTTACTGTATATGCTGTCAACTACAACGTCCTCCGTATCATGAGTGGTATGGGTGGTTTAGCATACTCTAACTAAATAACTAAATAACTAAATTTATAAAAAATAATATAATATTCTTTTAACTATCATTTGTAAAAAAATCCTTAATGAATTTTAAAGATTTTCATAAAAAATATTTTTTTTAAGATTTATAATAAAAATTAATTAATTAAGTTAATTTCTCTGAAATTTTTTTCTAAGTTAATAATAAAAAAATGGGAGGAGGATTAATGCAACTTGTAGCTTATGGCGCTCAGGATATCTACCTTACGGGTAACCCGCAAATTACTTTCTTTAAAGTTGTCTACCGCAGACACACTAACTTCTCGATGGAGGCTATCCAGCAGACCTTCAATGGTACTGTAGGTGTAGGTAACCGCCAGACTGCTACTATTTCTCGCAATGGTGATTTAGTTTATCGCATGTATTTAGAATATACTTCTACCGCTGCTAATAATGATGATAATCCTGGACACGGGGGTATTGGTTCAGTTGAATTAGAAATAGGCGGTCAAAGAATTGATAAACATTATGGTCACTGGATGGAAAATTGGGTTCAATTAACCGAACCAAATGATGCGGGATTAACTATGGACATAGCCACGGCTGGTTCTGGAACTAAATTTCAAAATATGGCTGGCGCGGGTGGTGCCATTGCTACTGGTGGAGGTGATGAGTGTACGGTACCCCTTCAATTCTGGTTTTGTCGCAATCCTGGTCTTGCTTTACCTTTAATTGCCCTTCAATATCATGAAGTAAAAGTTATTGTTGAATGGAGAAGCGACAACGGTGTCGCACCCACATCTGAAGAACTATGGGCAGAATACATTTACCTTGATACAGATGAGCGCAGACGTTTTGCACAAGTATCACATGAGTATCTTATTGAACAAGTTCAGCATCAGGATATCACCGAAAAAACAACTGAATTAAATTTCAATCACCCCGTTAAAGAATTAATTTGGGCCGGTAAGACATTAACCGCCACCAACGCACGCGATCCGATAGTTCCAACTCATTTCCAACTAAAACTTAATGGACACGATAGATTCGCAACCAGACCTACGAAATATTTTGCTCAAACGCAAATATGGCAACATCACACCGGTACACCCGTACAGACCGGGAACACTGGAACGGTGGGTGTCGGAAAAGCTGCTGTAGATGAAATTTGTGTTTATTCATTCGCTTTAAAACCAGAAGAACATCAACCATCAGGAACATGTAATTTCTCAAGAATTGATAATGCTCAATTAGTAGCGACCGGCACCGCCTCTAACATGGATATTTACGCCGTCAACTACAACGTCCTCCGTATCATGTCTGGTATGGGTGGTCTCGCATACTCGAACTAAAGTTCTCATATACTCGATAACTTTGTTATTTCTCGCATATTCTAACTAAGTAATTAACTAAATTATTCTAACAAATAACTAAATAAATCTTTCTTCTAATATCATAATATTTCTAAATTAGTCGTATCCGAAATACAACTGATCCAAATTAAATTTTTAAAGATTTAAAATATCTTTTTAAGAATTATCTTTTTTAAGTTAATTTCTCTGAAATTTTTTTCTAACTTATAATATAAATATGGGAGGAGGATTAATGCAACTTGTAGCTTATGGCGCTCAGGATATTTACCTTACCGGTAACCCGCAAATTACTTTCTTTAAGGTTGTCTACCGCAGACACACTAACTTCTCGATGGAGGCGATTCAACAGACTTGGGATGGGACTTCATCGGGTGCTGATAGTCGCTGCACAGCAACTATTTCCCGAAATGGTGATTTAGTTTACAGAATGTATTTGGAAATTACTTTTGGATCGGATCACGACGAAGTGCACGACAATCCAGGTGCTTCTCTTATTAATAATGTTGAATTAGAAATAGGAGGTCAGAAAATTGATAAACACAGTGGTCATTGGATGGAAACTTGGGCAGAATTGACTGAACCTAATCCAACAGGTACGGTAGCAACCGATAGCGGAAAAGATGGGACATTGTTCCAGAATATGTCTGGGATGGGGGGTGTATTTAATAACGGTAGTTTCGAACAGAATGACAAAATATTTGTTCCTCTTCAATTCTGGTTCTGCCGTAATCCTGGACTTGCTTTACCGTTGATTGCGCTTCAATATCACGAGGTTAAAGTTATTCTTGATCATCGCATGTTTACTAGTGTCGGAAATGCTACTAATCAATTATGGTCTGATTATATCTACCTTGATACAGATGAACGTAGACGCTTTGCTCAAGTATCCCATGAATACCTTATTGAACAAGTTCAAGAACAATCTATGACAACTGGGGATGGTAGTAAAGAACTTAATTTCAATCACCCTGTAAAAGAATTAATATGGTCACTATCTACAGCAAAAGTTGGGAACACCACCGCATCCGCAATAGGAGCAGGCACTTTCCAACTTAAATTAAATGGTCACGATCGTTTCGCTGCCCGTGATTTCCGTTATTTCACTCGAACTCAGGTATGGGAGCATCATTCTGGAGCAGGTGGATTAGATAGTGGAACCGCCGCGGGGACAGGAAAATTTGATGATTCTATCGGGGTTTACTCCTTTGCACTCAAACCGGAAGAGCATCAACCTTCTGGAACTTGTAATTTCTCAAGAATTGACAATGCACAATTAGTTGCAACAACTGATAGTAATGCCGATACAATCTTCGCCGTCAATTACAATGTTCTCCGTATCATGAGTGGTATGGGTGGTTTAGCATACTCTAACTAAATATTCCAATTAAATAATTATAACAATTTATAAATTTTAAAGATTTAAAACTTATTCTTTTAAAGATAATCTTTTTTAAGAAAATATATGTTTTTATTTACATAATTTTTTTTTCTAACTTATAATATAAATATGGGAGGAGGATTAATGCAACTTGTAGCTTATGGTGCTCAGGATATTTACCTTACTGGTAACCCGCAAATTACTTTCTTTAAAGTCGTTTATAGAAGACACACTAACTTCTCGATGGAGGCGATTCAACAGACTTTTGATGGAACGGCAGATTTCGGTAATTCTGTTTCATGTACTATTTCAAGAAATGGTGATTTAATTCATAGAATGTATTTGGAACATGAGGCTGCTCTTATGGCTAAAGCAACTTCTGATAATGATAATATAGCTATTGGTTGTGATTATGGTAGTCATTTAATGAAACAAATGGATTTAGAAATTGGTGGTCAAATGATAGATCGTCATTATGGTCATTGGCACTCTGCATATTCTCAATTAACCGATTATAATCCTAGTGGTGTTGCTTTTGGAGGAGATGTTGGGGGAGATGTAACTCAAGGAACTTTATTTCAAAAAATGAGTGGTAATGGTAATTCTATTGAATCGCAAGATGCGGTAGCGGCTAATACATCTATAGGAGGATGGACTATCGTTTCTAAAGGTACTGGATCTGCAGATGAAGCCTCAGGAAAGTTCTGGATACCACTTTATTTCTGGTTTTGTCGCAACCCAGGTCTTGCATTACCTTTAATTGCCCTTCAATACCATGAAGTTAAAGTAAAAATAGTATTTGAATCTTTGATTAATTTAACTGTATTATCTGATGATACTACTTTTGCTAATCAGACCCCACACATACCAGCAGATAAAAATCCTAGTGGAACAAACTCATTTAATTTATGGTGTGATTATATTTATCTTGATACCGATGAAAGAAGAAGATTTGCTCAAGTTTCCCATGAATATTTAATTGAACAAGTTCAACACCAAAATTCATCTGGTGGAAATATAAAACTTAATTTTAATCACCCAGTTAAAGAACTTATTTGGGCTGGTATTCGCACCACAAGTGTTGCCGAATCCCCTGATTTATATGATAGAAATGATCTGGTTGGTCCTGGTGGATTAACTGATACAATTAAACTTGTTTTTAATGGTCATGATCGTTTTGAATCCCGTGATGCAAGATATTTTACCCGCACACAGATTTGGGAACATCATACTGGTTATGGATCAACACAAAATACTAAAGATAATATTGCTGTTTATTCATTTGCCCTTAAACCTGAAGAACATCAACCCTCTGGAACGTGTAACTTTTCACGAATTGATAGTGCACGATTAGTTCAATCTGATGCTCAACCTATTAATATTTACGCCATCAACTACAATGTCCTCCGTATCATGTCTGGTATGGGTGGTCTAGCTTATTCGAATTAATAAATTAAATTTAAGAAAATTATAAAAAAATAATTTATTTTTAAAGAATTAATTGTAAAGATTATTTAAAATTGTATTTATTTGATCTGTATTTAATCTTCTATGTGATACATTAATTGATAATTCTGTTAATGTATTTAAAACACTTTTTTTCTCCTCATCTGATAAGTTTCTAGATTCACCAACTAATTCATACGTATCTAATTTTAAGAAATAATTATCAGGATTATTTATAAATTGACTTTTATCTGTCATCCACAACCTAATTAATTCAGATATTTTCTCTATATCATCAAGATTATCATCTACTTCTGTTGATTCTTTTAATAAATTTTCTACATTTCTTCTTCGAATTTGTCCACTTGACCATTTCCCTAAAACTTCGGCAAGATTTTTAAGAGAATATGTTGTTTCAACAACATCATCACCAGATTCTTCAGGAGTTACTTCTGATGATACAGGCACTTCAGTAAGTATGCTACGAATATCAGATGCAACCTGCTCAACAGGTGTTACTTCATCTGGTTCTTCTGTAGCAACTTCATCTGGTTCTTCTGTAGCAACTTCATCTGGTTCTTCAGGACCAGATGGTTCTTCTGTAGCAACTTCATCTGGTTCTTCAGGACCAGATGGTTCTTCTGTAGCAACTTCATCTGGTTCTTCAGGACCAGATGGTTCTACATCTTCAACTACTTCTGTTACAGTAGGTTCTTCAGTGGGTACAGAGGTTAGATCTAGTGTTTCAGACATTTTTTATTATAATATAACATTTTTATTTTTAAATAAAATTTGAATTAAATTTAAAGAAATTTAATAAAATAATATTATTAAATAATTATGGAAGGTAATAAAGGTTTCACGAATTGTGGAAATACTTGTTACATGAATTCTGCATTACAATGTTTAATTCATTTACCCGAATTAAACCCCAGGGAAAATGGAATATTTAAAAGTGATATAAGAAAATCTTCTAAAAAAGAATTTAAATTATTAAAACAATGGATCCAACTTTATAAAGAAATGTGGTATGAAAATGATAATTCTGTTATTCATACAATGCCTTTTATTAGGACTTTTATTCAACGTTGTGATGAAGAAAATATCTATTTTGACGTCCATAACCAAAATGATGTTTCTGAATTCTTAAATGGATTTATTACAATTCTTCATGAAGAAATTTGCCGTGAAGTAACTATTTCAGCAAGTGGAAAACCAACCAATAAAATGGGAGAACTTCAAGTTTCAAGTATAAAAACTTGGAATAGATATTTTAATGAAAAATATTCTTTTATTATTAAAGATTTTCATGGACAAGCAATTAATACTACTTGTTGTCCTGAATGTAATTATTCTACAACTAACTTTGATCCTATGCTGTTAATTTCTTTAGATATTGATAATGATACTGATAATATTTATGAAAGTCTTAATAAATATACTGATGTTTATTCATTAGATGATGAAAATTTATGGAAATGTGATAAATGTTCAAGAGATGTAAAATGTGAAAAAAGAAATAAATTCTGGAAACTCCCAGATGTTTTAATTATCTTAATTAAACAATATAATGATAATACTAGAAAAATTGATAAATTTATCCAATATCCTATGAATCTAAATATGGAACCTTATTGCTTTAATTATAAAAGTGTATCATTAGATTACGAACTTCAAAGCATGTGTATTCATAGCGGATCATTAGGTGGTGGTCATTATTATGCATTTTGTAAAAATTTATTAGATGATAAATGGAGACAATATAATGATACTGGAGTTTCTGATGTATTAGAAGAATCTAATATCTTAAAACAAAAACCTTATTGCTTGTTTTATAAGCGTATTACTGGAGAATAGTAAAATATATTTAATATTATATAATGCCTTCTGTTATAACACACGGAATTATAGGATATATATTATTTGGTTTTAAAGGATTAATTATTAGTATAATACCAGATATAATTGGGTTTGGTTATTATTTTTATAGAATGTTTTTTATTGAGAAAACAATAAATTTTAATAAATCTGTTTATACTTGGGCACCAATAGACAAAATGAGTAAATTAGATTGGTTTTTATATAATATATCGCATTCTTTAATTTTATGGTTTTTATTATATTATATATTCAAAGAAAAATTTATTCTTGCAGCAATAATATCAATAATTGTAGATATATTTTTGCATTCAAAAGATAGATGGTTAGGACCTGCATTTTTATATCCTTTATCTGAATATCGTTTTGATGGTATTCATTGGTTAAGTAATACAGGGAAAGTTATAAGTGTAATAATAATATTAATTACATATTTACAAAAACAAAATATCTTAAAATTTATATAAAATTATATTATATGAATAAAATTTATGAAATTATAATTACAACATTTTTTTTAACTATTATTTTATTTAATATTCCTAATAAAAGTAATTTTAATAAATATTATATAATCCCTTTAACAACATTATTATTAGTGAAATATATTGTTGGTGATATAGATAAAGGATATATTTGGACACAATTAGATATTATGTTTGTTTTATCTGTATTTATTACAAGTATATTTACTATATATTTATTGAACTAATTTCCAAAAATGTTCTTTACTTTTTTTAACTTTAATTTCATATAATTTTTTATCTTTTCCTCTCATCATAATATTTAATGGGGAACAAATAGGACAAAATCCTAAACCTTCTGGTGTCGGAGATTTTTTATTTAGTTTACAAATACATTTATCAGATTTTTTATGAATTTTATGAGTTTTATGAGTTTTATTATTTTTTTTATTCTTTGATTTTCTTTTTTTAATTCTTTTTTTAGTTCTTAAAGGATTTTTAGATTTTAGTATTGTTGAAAAAGGTATACCACCTCCATAAAATTCGTTATTCATATATAATATAATATATATTATATTATATGGGGAAAATTAATTTATATTATGAAAATACTCATCAACCTTCTATATTGTTTAAAGATATTAAACATACCAAAAAAGGTGTTAAATTATTAATAAAAAAAGGTGAAAAATCTCAAAAACGTTTAGTAACTGTATATAATGAAATTAAAAAATCTTTAAAAAAACAAAATATAAATTCACAATTAAATAATCCTGGAACAAAAACGTATGATTCATGCCTTGATGGTATTAAAAGAAATAAAAATCAAATATTAAAGATAACTGATATTTATAGAGCAAGCATTTTAATAGATAATAAAAAAGATTTAAATAAAGTTTTAAAAATTACAAATAATTCTTTAAGATCTAATAATTTTGAAATTTTAAGAATAAAAAATCGTTTTACAAATAAAACATCTATGGGTTATAAAGATATTAATATAAGAATTAAAGATTTAAAGAATGATAATTTAATTGGAGAATTACAAATAAATTTATGTAGTATTCAAAAATTCAATAAAATAGTAGGACATAAATCATATGAAATAATACGAAGTTATTCTAAAAGCAAAAATAAAGATTTATTGGAGGAAAAAATTAATAAATTAATGAATTATGGTTATAAAAATTCATTATCATGGCCAGAATTAAATTGTTTAGAAGAATTTAAAATAAATGAAAAAAAACTAACGAAAAAAAAATCATTAAAGCAAAAAAAAAATAAAAGAACAAAAAAAAAATAAACTAAATATTTTCTTCATATTCGTTTTCATGTAAATTATTATCAGTATTATCTTCACTATCTAAAATTTCATCGATCAAAATGATTTTATTAAATAAAAATTCTTGTAAATCATTAGATCCAAATTGATTTTGATATTGTGAATTAAACATATTAATGCAAAATCCATCAGAAATTTCTTTTATTTCTGAAAATAAATCAGTAATATCACTTGAATATTTTGTAAAAAAATAATCTTCATAATCAAATTCATTTTCATTATTCATTGAGATATATATTATATAAATAATTAATAATATCCAATCTAAACGATTCTTCATCTGATCTCAAATAAATTTCATCATTATTTTCAATGAAATTTAAAATAGTAAAAAAAACTTTATGAATATATTCTTTATTGTTTTTTATAAATTCTATTTTTGAATATTTATTCATAATAATTTTAAAAGAATATTTTTAAAGAAATTTAACTTATAAAATCTTTAATAGATTTTTCTATATTTTCTTTAGTATCTTCATAAATATAAAGAGTTTTATCTTTTGGAAAATTGACTAAACCTTTTTCAGAAATATCATTCATATTTCTAATATGATCTTCAAAATTATCGGGATATAATTCTTTAATTCTTTTAATTCTTGTTTCTTTAGGAATCTGGAGAACAATAAAATACCAATCCCCTGAATTTTTAAGAACATTTAATTCATTTTCAAATCTTAAATCATCAATTAAACAATTTTCTTTATCTAAACATTCTTTGATAATGTAATTAATCCAAACATTTAGATTTATTTCTTTCATTTTATTAGCAATATTGATTAGTAAAGATCTATCTTTTTTATTTTTATCCATTTCAAAAAGTTCTTGTGCGATATCTTTAATTTTTTGACCAAAAGAATAAATTCTATAATCTAATTTTTCTTCACATATAAATTTAGCAATTGTTGATTTTCCTGAACACATTGGACCAGAAATGGCAATTTTCATTTTATTTTTATAGTAAAATATTTTTAAATCAAATTTATAAATTTTGTGATCTTGCAACTCCTAACATAACAAGTCCTACAATAGTAATTAAAATAATATTATATTGTCCAAGAATAAATGATCTAATACTATAATCTGTTTGTTTATCTTCACAATTAAAATAAATATAGATATTACTAAAAACATTGATCATAATTATAAATATTGCCATATAAACCATTGTAGAGAATGGTTGAGTAATTGCTACTGTTAAATTTTTAAAATTTTCTCCGCTAGAACCTCCTCTATACAAACCTGAACTTGGTCTTCCTGAAGAACTTGGTCTTCCTGAAGAACTTGGTCTTCCTGAAGAACTTGGTCTTCCTGAAGAACCATATCTACTTGAACTGCTTGTTGAACTTGTGCTACTTGATGAACCTGAGAATGCTGTTCT
>Ga0209533_1000988_pt1 | contig 26889 bp, 16 predicted proteins | sample COG_04_FD_184748 | JGI IMG/M metagenome (GOLD analysis project Ga0209533, IMG submission 184748) | Pelagic Microbial community sample from North Sea - COGITO 998_met_04 (SPAdes) (version 2) | ecosystem: Environmental > Aquatic > Marine > Neritic zone/Coastal water | place: Helgoland, sampling...
TAAGGAGAGGGTCCTGGGTTCGAGCCCCAGCCAGGTCACAAAAAAAGTTAAGTTTATTCTTAACTTTTTTTATACCTTTAACATTCATAATGCGCACGTGGCGGAATTGGTAGACGCGTTAGCTTGAGGGGCTAGTGGGAATTATTCCCGTGGAAGTTCGAGTCTTCTCGTGCGCACTTTGTTATTTTTATTCACAACACTTTGATTTTAATATTTTTTTGGTTAATTTAGTTAACCCAAATCTTATTAAATCATGAACACTATCAAAACTGTCTTTAGCATTAAAGACCTAGAAAATCTTTCCGGAATTAAAGCCCATACGATTCGAATATGGGAAAAACGTTACAAACTTCTCGAGCCAGAACGTTCTGACACAAACATTAGAAGTTATAATCTAAGAAGCCTGCAAAAATTACTTAACATTAGCTTTCTAAACACCAATGGGTTTAAAATCTCAAAAATTGCAGCATTAAACGAATTAGAAATTGCAAAACGAGTAAGTGAAATTTCGTTTTTAGGGGACACTAAAAACCATGCGGTTAACGCATTTAAACTCTCAATGCTAAATTTTAATCAGGAACTTTTTTATAACACCTACAATCGTTTGTTAGAAGAAAAAAGTTTTCGCGAAATTTTCTATGAGTTATTCATCCCCATTATTAGAGAAATAGGACTACTGTGGCAAACCAATACCATAACGCCTGCACATGATCATTTTTTTACGGTTCATGTACGACAAAAAATCTTGATTCATATCGAACGTCTACAAAGCATGAATCCAAGACCTGATACCAAGACTTTTGTCTTATTTTTGCCAGTAAATGAAGTTCATGATATAGGACTTCTGTTTATAAACTACGAGCTCTTGAGTCGTGGATATCACACAATATATCTCGGTGAAAACGTCCCTGTTGAAAATCTTAATCTCCTTAACAGCCAGTACGAAGATATTACGTATATTTCCTATTTCACTGTAAGTCCAACGGCTATCGAGCTAGATAGTTATATAAAAAACCTATATAGCGAAGTAATTGAAAACACCAATAATTCATTTCGAGTGCTCGGCACTCGTTTTATAGATTATAAGCCAAAAAAACTTCCTAAACAGATCAAAATCTTTAACTCAATAGAAAATTTAGTTAAAGATTTGTAAAAAATCATTAGACACATACTAACTGTATCGTCTTTTGCGTATTTTTATACTCGAAATGAAAAAGACTATACAAATCATTGGTTCTGGGTTTTCCTCTCTGTCTGCAGCTTGCTACTTAGCAAAAGCTGGTCACCAAGTATCAATTTATGAGAAAAACAGTACTGTAGGCGGTCGTGCTCGACAATTAAAAAAAGAAGGATTTACTTTTGATATCGGTCCATCATGGTACTGGATGCCGGATGTATTTGATCGTTTTTTTGCAGATTTTGGCAAACAAACTTCCGATTATTATCACATCGATAAACTTGATCCCGCCTATAAAATATTTTTTGATGATGATATTATTACCATCGGAGATCGTATGGATAAAATTTGTACTGAATTTGAACGTATTGAAAAAGGAAGCGGGATCAAGCTCAGAAAATTTATAGAAAAAGCACAAAATAATTACGGTATTGCCGTTAATAAAATCCTGTATAATGCACCCGGAGTATCCCCTTTAGAACTAGTATCTAAAGACACGGTAGCTCGCTTAGATCAGTTTTTTAAAACTATCAGTCACGAGGTTAGAAAAAATTTCAGTAATCCAAAGTTAATTTCAACACTTGAATTTCCCTCCTTATTTTTAGGGGCTAAACCGAGTAAAACGCCTTCATTTTTTAGTTTTATGAATTATGCCGATTTTGGCTTAGGCACTTGGCACCCTAGAGGTGGCATGTATGAAATCATAAAAGCTATGGAAGCTTTAGCTATTGAGCTGGGCGTAGAAATTCACACTAATCACCCTGTTGATAAAATTGTGGTGGACAATGGTACAATCAGTGGACTTGTGACTAAAGATGTATTTATAGCGTCTGATATCGTTTTGAGTGGCGCAGATTATCACCATTCCGAAACATTATTAGACAAAGCACACAGACAACATTCCGAAGCCTATTGGAATAAAAAAGTATTTGCACCCTCTTCCCTACTATTTTATATTGGATTGGATAAAAAGCTTAAAAACACAGAACATCACAACCTGTTCTTCGATGCTGATTTTGAGAAACATGCGGAGGAAATATATGACGTTCCAAAGTGGCCTACTCACCCTCTATTTTATGCTAATGTTCCCTCAAAAACAGATCCCTCAATGGCTCCAGAAGGCTATGAGGCTTTATTTATTTTGATGCCCATCGCACCAAATATTGAGGATACGTCTGCGCTAAGAAACCACTATTTTGAAAAGATAATTGAAAGGTTTGAAGAAAAAACAAAGCAATCAATTCAAAATAATATTATATTTAAGGAATCTTTTTGTGTGGAAGATTTTAAATCGGAATACAATTCATACAAAGGCAATGCCTATGGAATGGCAATGACCTTAATGCAAACTGCCTTTTTAAGACCTAAATTAAAAAGTAATAACGTTAAAAACTTATATTTTACAGGACAATTAACCGTCCCTGGACCAGGAGTGCCCCCTTCTCTAATCTCCGGAAAACTGACCTCAGAACTTATACTAAAGATGCTAGACAAATGTTAAGCAACTTAGTTAACGACTTTAAAAATTAAGTTTATGAAATCAATATTTGATACTGTTTCACAAGAGTGTAGTCGAATTATTACGCAGACCTATAGCACCTCGTTTTCGATGGCTACAAAAATGCTCTCAAACGCTATTCGTCAGGATATTTATAATATTTATGGTTTTGTACGCTTGGCGGATGAAATTGTAGATTCATTTCACGATTATGATAAACAAGAGTTATTCATTCAATTTGAAGCAGATTTAGAATCGGCGCTTATTAATAAAATTAGCCTCAACCCTATTCTGAATTCATTTCAACACACCTATCACTCCTATGGAATCGATAAAGAGATGGTCGATGCTTTTATGAATTCAATGCGACAAGATTTACATAAAACCGTATATCACACAGAAGAGGAATATAAAAATTATATCTATGGCTCTGCAGATGTGGTTGGATTGATGTGTCTAAAGGTCTTTGTAAACGGAGATACTGAAAAATATGATACACTGAAGCAAACAGCAATGGCGTTAGGGTCGGCATTTCAGAAAGTAAATTTCTTGAGGGATTTAAAAGCAGATCATGACGAACTTAATAGAACTTATTTCCCTAATACGGATTTGAATAACTTAGATGAACTCTCTAAGGAAGCTATTATTGATGATATTGAAAACGATTTCTCTGAAGGATTAAAAGGCATTAAACAACTGCCTTTGGATGCTAAGTTTGGCGTTTTTATGGCGTATCGTTATTACAATCAATTGCTTAAAAAATTAAAAAAAACACCTGCACTCGAAATCAAAAGTACCCGAATTCGAGTTCCTGATTATAAAAAAGTAGAGTTACTTACCCGTAGCTATGTCAAATACCAACTCAATCTATTATAACCACTATTATGAACACATTTTTTTGGATACTCGTTTTTTTAGGCACTTTTTCAGCCATGGAATTTATGGCGTGGTTTACGCATAAATACGTGATGCATGGTTTTTTATGGAAGCTCCACAAAGACCACCACCATAAGGATCACAAAAGCTGGTTTGAACGCAATGATGCCTTTTTTATTTTCTATGCAGTTGTGAGCATGACCTGTTTTTATTTTTGGAGTTATGAAGGCTTTTGGGCAGGACTCCCTATTGGTTTAGGAATTATGGCCTATGGAGCGACTTACTTTATAGTGCATGATATTTTTATTCATCAACGTTTCAAGTTTTTCAGAAACGCCAATAATTGGTACGCCAAAGGTCTGCGACGGGCACATAAAATTCACCACAAACACCTCGGAAAAGGCGATGGTGAATGTTTTGGAATGCTGTTTGTCCCCTTCAAGTACTTTAAACGCTAACACATGAACACACTCTATCTTTTATTAAACTTAGGGTCGGTTTCAGTGCCATTTTTGTATAGTTTTCACCCAAAACTACAACTTCATAAACGGTTTTTATGGATCTTCATTTCGATTCTGCTAACGATGGTTATCTTTATTCCTTGGGATGTTATTTTTACACTGCATGGAATTTGGGGGTTTAATGACACCTACTTTTTAGGGCTCAAACTTTTCAGTCTTCCTATTGAAGAATGGTTATTTTTTATTTGTATTCCTTTTGCTTGTGTGTTTACACATTATGCACTCCTACTTTATTTTCCGAACCTAAAGCTCAACAAGACCGTCACAAAAGGGATTAGCACAGGACTTATGAGTCTGCTGTTTATTCTGGCCATAGTTCATTATGACAAATGGTACACAGTAATTAATTTCGGCTTGGCGATTCCGTTAACGGCACTTGTTTATAAATACAATACCAAATTGCTTCAGCATTTTTTCTTGACCTTTTTGGTGATGCTGATTCCGTTTTTTATTGTGAATGGCATCTTAACTGGGAGCTTTATTGACAACCAAGTGGTGTGGTATAATAATGCCGAAAACTTAGGCATTCGTATGGGAACGATCCCTGTTGAGGATAGTATTTATGCCTATACTATGATTCTTTGTAATTTGTTTCTGACTGAACTTTTTGTGAAGAGATCTCATGAAAAAAAAAGCTTAATACTATAGGTTTTCATTGATTATGTTTCCTAATTCTCGATACACTTTTTGTAAAACAAACACTGGTTCTCGATACATTTTTTGTAAAAACAAACACTGGTTCTCGATACATTTTTTGTAAAACAAACACTGGTTCTCGATACATTTTTTGTAAAAACAAAAAACACTCGAACTGGCAAGGGAATGTCACTTCGAGTGAATTTGTGAAGGATGAACAAATTTGTATCGAGAAGTATTTTAACGTCTATAACAACAATTCTAGAACTAAAAAATTGATGTGTTTTTTAAAAATTAAAAAAAAACATTAATTTAATTCCGTGAAATACTATGTTTACATATTAGCATGTGCGGATAAAACCTACTATACAGGTATCACAAATAATTTATCTAGACGGTTAGAAGAACACCAATCAGCAAAGTATTTTAACAGTTATACATCGAGACGACTGCCCGTTGATTTGGTTTTTTATGCAACATTCTCCAATGTTGAAGTTGCTATTCAAACTGAAAAACAAATCAAAAAATGGTCAAAAGCTAAAAAAGAAGCATTGATAAATAATACTCTTGAAGAATTACCCAATCTAGCAAAGAAAAAGTTTAAGTAGTGATTAGTATTATAAATATCTTTTTCGCAAACAAAAAACACTGGTTCTCGATACATTTTTTGTAAAACAAAAAACACTGGTTCTCGATACATTTTTTGTAAATACAAAAAACACTCGAACTGGCAAGGGGATGTCACTTCGAGTGAATTTGTGAAGGATGAACAAATTTGTATCGAGAAGTTCATCAGATTAGCGCGCTTCGCGCACATTTATCGACCATAGTTGGAATGACAAGTACACAAAAAAAATCGAGACCCTTCTTATATTTAGAGAGGTCTCGATACTATTTTCTTCGAAAATCACTCGACCTGACGTACGAGTAACTGTATTGAATTAAAAAATACCTAAAAAAATACTAGGTCGAATTATGTCACTTTTTAAGCATTTTGTTTTTTAATCAAGTTCAATGCAGAACCTTCGTTATACCATTCTATTTGAGAATCGTTATAGGTATGGTTTGCCATGATAATATCTTTAGAACCGTCGGCGTGAATCGCTTCAATGGTTAAAGGTTTCCCTGGTGCAAATGCATTCAGGTCCACAAAATTGAAAGTATCGTCTTCTTGAATTAAATCGTAATCCGATTCTGTGGCAAATGTCAACCCTAACATTCCTTGTTTTTTAAGGTTAGTCTCATGAATACGTGCAAATGACTTTACAAGCACTGCAGCCACTCCAAGGTGACGAGGCTCCATCGCCGCATGTTCTCTTGATGAACCTTCACCATAGTTATGATCTCCAACAACAATTGTTTTTATATTGGCAGCTTTGTATGCTCTAGCCGTTAAAGGGACTGCATCATACTCCCCGTCCAACTGACTTTTCACGAAATTAGTTTTCATATTGAATGCATTAACAGCACCAATCAAACAGTTGTTAGAAATATTATCTAAATGCCCTCTAAAACGCAACCAAGGTCCCGCCATTGAGATATGATCGGTCGTACATTTTCCGTGGGCTTTGATTAACAATTTTACATCCGACAAATCATTTCCAATCGGTTCAAAAGGCGCTAATAATTGTAATCTTTCAGATTCTGGACTCACATTGATTACGACGCCACTGCCATCATCTTCGGGAGCAAGATAGCCGTCATCTTTTACTTCGAAACCTTTTGGAGGTAATTCCCATCCCGTTGGCTCGTCTAACATCACCTTTTCACCTTCTTTATTGATTAGGCTATCGGTCATTGGATTAAAATCTAAACGACCAGCAATAGTAATTGCAGCCACCATTTCTGGTGAGGCAACAAAGGCATGTGTGTTTGGATTTCCATCGGCACGTTTTGCGAAATTTCTATTGAAAGAATGAATGATTGAGTTTTTTGGTGCATTTTTAGGATCTTCATAGCGCGCCCATTGCCCAATACAAGGACCACAAGCATTAGTAAAAATCTTTGCATCTAATTGTTCAAAAACACTTAAAATGCCGTCTCTATCAGCTGTGTAACGCACTTTTTCTGAACCTGGGTTGATTCCAAATTCAGCTTTGATTCCTAATCCTTTATCTAAGGCTTGTTGTGCTATAGAGGCAGCTCTTGATAAATCTTCGTATGAAGAATTTGTACAAGATCCAATCAATCCCCATTCCACTTTTAGAGGCCATTCGTTTTCAGTTGCAATCGCCTTCACATCGGATCCTGCTTTTGTAGATAAATCTGGCGTAAAAGGACCGTTTAATAAAGGGCTTAACTCTGATAAATTAATTTCAATAACTTGATCAAAATAGTGTTCTGGATTTGCATATACTTCCGCATCTCCAGTTAAATGTTCTTTGACTGTATTTGCCGCATCGGCTACATCTGCTCTATCGGTAGCACGTAAATAACGCTCCATCGATTCGTCATACCCAAAAGTAGACGTCGTTGCTCCAATTTCTGCGCCCATATTACAAATGGTTCCTTTTCCTGTACAAGACATTCCGATAGCACCTTCACCAAAATATTCTACAACGGCTCCAGTTCCTCCTTTTGCAGAAACAATTCCTGCGACTTTTAAAATGACATCTTTGGGTGCCGTCCAACCAGAAAGTTTTCCAGTTAATTTTACACCAATCAGTTTTGGAAATTTCAATTCCCAAGCCATACCGGCCATAACATCCACAGCATCTGCTCCACCCACACCTATAGCAATCATTCCCAATCCGCCCGCATTCACGGTATGCGAATCAGTTCCAATCATCATACCGCCAGGGAACGCATAATTTTCTAAGACAACTTGGTGGATAATACCTGCACCAGGCTTCCAAAATCCTAATCCGTATTTATTGGATACCGATTCTAAAAAGTTAAAAACTTCATTACTTGTGTTTAACGCACTTTGTAAATCGATTCCAGCGCCGTTTTTGGCTTGAATTAAATGGTCACAGTGTGTCGTAGTGGGTACCGCTACTTTACTTTTACCTGCTTGCATAAATTGCAACAACGCCATTTGAGCCGTTGCATCTTGTAGGGCAATTCTATCAGGCGCAAAATCTACGTAATCCTTTCCACGCTCATATGCTTGTGTAACATTGTTGTCCCAAAGGTGACTATAAAGAATTTTTTCTGATAAGGTAAGAGGACGTCCAACAAGTTGACGTGCTTTTTCAATGCGTGCCGGCATTTGTCGGTACACTTCTTTAATGATATTTATATCGAAAGCCATAATATGAATAATTTTATTTCGTGATATTCGTTCGTAAAAGTACGAATTAAATAAAATTATATTCAAATAATTATTAAATAAGACGTGTTTATGCCTATAATTTAATTAAACGTAAAATTACCTTTAGTAAATTAAATTATTAGCATTTTTAAGGGGTAAATTTAAAATAAAAACGAGATAAAGCGGATTAAAATAAACTTTCAATAATGGACTCTATAGAAATCCCATCGGCTTCAGCCTTATAATTTTTGATAATCCTGTGACGAAGTATACTTATGGCTACCGCCTGGACGTCTTCAATGTCTGGAGACAATTTTCCATTGATAACTGCATAGGTTTTTGCTGCTAAAATAAGGTTTTGTGAAGCTCTAGGACCTGCTCCCCAATCGACATATTGTGTGATTAACGGAATGGCAGTTGTAGAATTTGGGCGGGTTTTTCCCACCATTTTAACGGCATATTCAATCACATTATCTGCAACGGGTATTTTCCGAATGAGCTGTTGTAATTCTAAAATTTCTGTGGCAGAAAACACAACATCTACGTCAGACTCAATGCTAGTAGTTGTACGCTTGACAACTTGTACTTCTTCATCAAAGCTTGGATAGGTCAAATTAATTGAAAACATAAAGCGGTCCAATTGTGCTTCAGGAAGTGGATAGGTACCTTCTTGTTCAATTGGGTTTTGTGTAGCCAAAACAAAATATGGTGAATCCAATTTATAATGCTGTCCTGCGATTGTTACCGAACGTTCTTGCATGGCTTCTAAAAGCGCTGCTTGTGTTTTTGGCGGGGTACGATTAATTTCATCTGCAAGAATAATGTTTGAAAAAATTGGGCCTTTTATAAATTTAAACTGACGATCGTTGTCTAGAATTTCGCTACCCAAAATATCACTAGGCATTAAATCGGGGGTAAATTGAATGCGTTTAAAATCCAAACCAAGTGCTTTGGAAATGGTATTGACCATTAAGGTTTTGGCTAGTCCTGGAACACCTACTAGCAGTGAATGTCCTCCAGAAAATATAGAAATTAGGATTTGCTCAATAACGGCATCTTGACCAACTATGACTTTGGATATTTCCTGTTTTAAAGTCTCGTATTTTACAAGGCCTTGTTTTAATGCGGCTACATCAGACATGGCTTAATTGATTTTAAACCAGTTACTATTAAAATCACAGCTACGTAATTCGCCATTAATTTTAATGTACGTATCGATTATTTTTTCTTCTTGCCACTTTTCAATTGCATTCAATTGTTTTTCTTGAAGTGAAAGAGCTTTAATTTTTAGATAATCCTGAGCAAAAGTAGCTTCATGCTCATCAACACGTTCTGTGACCGTTACAATTTTAAATTTAATAGGATTAATTCGATCTTCGTCCTTTATTACAGGACTGATGTCGTTATCTTTTAGGTTTTGAATTTGAGCATAAAACTCAGGATCCATTTTCGTGAGTTCAAAACTATAATCTTGAGTTTCGGGATTTCGAAGTTGACCACCATCATATTTAGTTTCTTTTTCGTCACTCGCTTCTCTGGCAGCATCAGCAAAGGTAATTTCGCCATCAACAATACTTTGTCTTACTTTTTCAAGTTTTTCTTTTGCGTTTTCGATAGCTTCTTTAGTTAATTTTGGTCTTAATAAAATATGACGAACATCATATTCTTGACCTCTAATTTTTTCTAACTGAATGATATGATATCCAAAATCTGTCTTGAAAGGTTTAGACACTTCACCTTCTTGTAATGAAAATGCTACCTCTCTAAATTCTTTGGCCATCTGTGGGCGTTTTCTATTTAAGGTATACTTTCCTCCTGTACGTTTGGATCCAGGATCTTCGGTATACAACACGGCTTTGGTTGTAAAACTTGCACCATTATCAAGAACGTCTGCTCGGAATTCATTCAAACGATTAATGACTTTATCTGTTTCTTCTTTGGTTGTTTCTGGAATAACAACAATTTGTGCTATACGCAATTCAGTTCCAAACAACGGACGTTCATCTTCGGGGATTTTATTAAAAAACTGACGCACTTCTTCAGGAGTCACTTCGATTTCTTCAATAATAGCTTGCTGCATCATTGATGCCATTTTACCGTTTTTGTTCAACTCAAACATTTCATCTCTAAGCTCTTCTTCAGACGATTTTTTGTAGTATGCAATCAGCTTTTCCATAGACCCAATTTGCTCTGCAAATCCTTGTAGTTGTTGATCTACGTAGGACTTGACCTCAGCATCATTGATTACTATACTATCTTGAATAGCGTGATGGATATAAAGTTTATCTTCTAAAAGTTTGCCAAAAAGTTGACAACGCGTAATATCATCCGTAGAAATACCTCCGGCTTCTAATTGTAAAAATTGTTTATCGATATCAGAATCTAAGATTACAAAATCTCCTATAACTGCTGCAACACCATCTAGCTTTACACGTTGTAAAGAATCCACATCAACGGCTTTAGGGGATTCAACCTTAACATCTACATCTTCAATAATTTCTTGTGAAAAACAGGGAAGGGTGGTTAAAAAACAAAACCCTAAAACGTAAGACTTAATTATAAATTTCAAATTTTTTATTTTTAATGGCATCATTGACTATATCACTTTTGAGTTGTTTGACAACTTTTAATTTTCGGTTATTAATGACTATTTGTCTAAGAGTTGGGAGTACATATTGCATTGGAGCTTGACTACCACGCTCTAAGACTTCATTAATTTGGATCAAATATAACCCTAAAGAATCTTTGAGTTGTATAAAATTAGGTTTTTTTAACAGTACTTTATTAAATCCCAACTGTAGGGGTTTAATTTTAGAAATGACCTGTTCGGATTTTATCCAAATGGAATCTTTCAAATAAAAGGAGTTGAATTGAATTGATATAGAGTCCAATCGTGTTTTATCTTCTATATTGAACCTTTTAAATCGTTTTTTTACTTCGCCTAAGTTGGATAAACTTTCGTTTACATTGATATATCTCAGTTTCAACAGGTCTTCTTTTAAAACAAAAAGTTGTTTATTACTCTCATAAACAGCTTCGAGTTCTTGGTTTGAAACTGAATCGTCTAAGTTATTTTTTACCAGTGCTTCGATATAGGCAGACGTATACAGGTCTTTTTTATATTGTTGAACAAGTTGTTCAAAATCTTCTTGAGTATCTTTATTTAAATTTAAAATTGCGCCGTCAATAAGAAGTTGAGTGGTAGCCCAATCATTGATAATATTTTGAACATAAATAATACTGTCTGACTTCGTTTGCCCTTGGATAAAACTAAAATCAATATCGTCCTCAAACAAAAACGCATCGTTAACCCTAGCCAAAGGATTTTCTTTCGTTGTGACTGTTGATAAATTACACCCACAAACTGTGAATAAAATGAGAACTAGAACGGCGTTGAAATAACTCAAATTAATTAGAAATTAGTGTGTTTACTTTTTGAAGTACAGATGAATTAATATTAACTTCATATTTATCCCGTAATTCTTTAATCCAATCAGATTCTAGAACGGTTTGATAATCGGCAATAAGTTGTCCTTTTGCTTCTTCAAATGTTTTGTGAGCGGCAGGGTTTACTGCGGTCACGTTTATGATATAATAGTTTGAGTTTTCTTCAATTATTTTTGAAATACCTGTTTGCAATTCAATATCTTGAGGCAGTGCAGGATGTCCGAGTTCAAACTCACCATTAGAAAACATAACCTTTTGCTCAATTTTATTTAGAGCCGTTTTAATGTCTGCATTAGAAGTGTTTTTGCCCCACAACTTTCGAACTTTTTTAATTGTTTTTGAGTTACTCGATCGGGCTACAGAACCTTCAATTCGATCTGGCCAAGTATAGTTATCTTTGTTTTCATTGTAATACTTTTGTAAGCCTAGTGAATCCTTTTTTGCACCTTCCCAAATTTTATCTTGCATCAATTCAAACAACAATAAGCCTTCTCTATATTCGTTTAAAATATGAGCAAATTCTTGATTTTCACTTTCTAAATTTTCTTTTTTGTACTGAATTACGGATTGCTCCAAAAAGGAAGCGTACTGTTTTTTAACCACGACAGTCGTAGACCATTTTTTATTGATCGATTTTTTATTTTTGTTCAAATGGTTTAAAAAATCTTGATGTGTGTACGTTTTAGACCCGATGATTAGAAAGGGGGTATTGACATCAAATTTTTTGGCAAGTTCCCAATCATCATTCTTTGAATTAAGGGACACATTGGATTCAAATACTGCGACATTAGAAATTTGACTTGAAAGCTTATACTCCTCTATGAGCTGCGTCAACATTTTTGCTTTTACAATTTTAGAGCGTGAATCTTTACCAACTTGGTTTTCTAAGTTTTGCTGTAATTCTTCAAAGGACTTTACAGGCGTTTTAGCAATGAATTTCAAAATATGCCATCCAAATTGAGTTTGAATAGGTTCTGATATCGGATTTGAGGGGCTTAAACTAAAAGCCGTACTTTCAAAAATTTCCGAATTTATTTGACCCGACTTAAATGGTTTGAGCTCACCACCACGTATTGCAGAGCTTTTATCATCTGAAAACTCTTTAGCGAGCGCTCCAAAATCGTCGCCTTGTTGGAGTAAACGATATAATTCCTGAATACGATCTTTAGCTACTAGTGTCGTATCATTTTGCGTAGTTGCAATCATAATATGAGCAACACTCACTTGTCCTCTTGACTTTCGTTTATCTAAAACTTTTACAACGTGAAATCCAAATCGTGTTCTAAAGGGTTCAGAAATTTGCCCTACTTCTGTTGAATAGGCCGCAGTTTCAAAATTATACACCATTTTAAATGCAGAAAAATAACCGAGATCTTCTACAAAAATTGATTTCCCGTTGTGAAGCTCCTTTTTTAAAGATTCAAAGTCTTCGTTTAAAAAACGTTCTCTGTACGTTTGAATTTTTGAATACGCTTGTAACGTATCCGTTTCTTCCTCATCTATCAAAACTAATATATGCTGAGCTTTTACTTCATTTTCTGTTCGATCGTAAGCCTCTCTAATTAAATCCTCCGTAATATTTTTATCTGTCATATACGATTGCGTTAATTGATCTTTATACGATTTAAATTCTTTTAGATACGTTGGATCTTTATGATAGCGCAAGGCCTTCGCTTCAGTCAATTTTAATTTATAATTGACAAACAACTTTAAGTATGAATCTACTTCCTTTTGAGAATCGTCTTGAACAAGGTTTAAATTTTTATTATACACTCTTACAAATTCACTAGCATAAATAGGGGCACCTGAAATTGTAAGCAATGTGTCTTTTTCGGTTATTTGTGCATTTGATACTGATAACGAAAAGCAGGATAGGATTAAGAAAAGAAATGGTTTTTTCATGTTATTTTTTTTATTGAAACAAAAATAATAATTAAAAGGAAAAATACAAATGTATGTTTCTCAAGCCTTAAAAAATAAAACTTAGTATTATCTGGAATAATTAGGGGCTTCTTTGGTGATCATCACGTTGTGCGGATGACTTTCGCTAATTCCAGATGAGGTGATTTTCACAAAACGGCCAGTGTCTTTAAGCGTTTGGATATCTTTAGCGCCACAATAGCCCATCCCAGCACGGAGTCCTCCAATAAATTGGTGAACACTTTCGTAAAGGTCTCCTTTGTAAGGTACACGTCCAACGATGCCTTCGGGAACAAGTTTTTTGATATCATCTTCAACATCTTGAAAATACCGATCTTTACTCCCCTCTTTCATCGCTTCTACAGATCCCATTCCTCTATAGGACTTGAATTTACGACCCTCGTATATGATGGTCTCTCCCGGAGATTCTTTGGTTCCAGCTAATAACGACCCTAGCATAACACAGTCGGCTCCAGCAGCAATTGCTTTTGGGATATCTCCTGTGTATCTTATGCCTCCATCTGCAATGACGGGAACTCCTGATCCTTTAAGTGCAGCAGCAACTTCCAGTACGGCTGAAAATTGTGGAAATCCAACACCTGCAACAACACGTGTTGTACAAATAGAGCCAGGACCAATTCCAACTTTTACAGCATCAGCACCAGCTTCTGCTAAATATTTTGCGGCTTCTGCAGTAGCAATGTTCCCTACAACTACATCGAGGTCTGGGAATTTTGATTTAATGGATTTTAGAACACTAACCACGCCTTTGGTATGACCATGAGCAGTATCTATAATAACGGCATCGACTCCAGATTTCACTAAAGCTGCTGTACGTTCAACGGCATCTTGTGTGACCCCTATTGCTGCGGCAACTCTGAGTCTGCCATAGCTATCCTTATTAGAAATTGGTTTTTGTGTTAATTTTGTAATATCTCTGAAGGTAATTAGACCAACGAGTTTAAAGCTAGCATCAACAACTGGCAATTTTTCAATTTTTTTCTTTTGAAGTATAACCTCAGCTTGTTGAAGTGAAGTCCCTTCCGAAGTGGTAACCAAGTCTTCAGTGGTCATGATTTCTGTAATGGGACGATTGCTTTCTTTTTCAAATCTCAAGTCTCTATTCGTAACAATTCCTTTGAGATAGCCGTCTTTGTCTATAATAGGAATCCCTCCGATGCTGTGTTCTTTCATGCTCATTTGGGCATCTCTAACCGTCGCATCTAATGGCAATGTCACTGGATCGATAATCATACCGCTTTCGGCACGTTTTACTTTCCTGACTTTAATGGCTTGTTGTTCAATAGACATGTTTTTGTGTAACACGCCAATTCCACCCTCTCGCGCCATGGCAATAGCCATTTTACTTTCGGTCACTGTGTCCATTGCAGCCGAAATAATTGGAACATTCAACGTAATGTTTTTAGTGAATTTTGATTTAATACTCACTTCACGAGGTAAAATCTCAGAATATGCTGGAATTAAAAGGACGTCGTCGTAAGTAAGACCTTCGCCGACAATTTTGGATAGATGTGCATTCATAGCAAATAGCTTATAATTGCATGCAAATTTAAGATTTTTTTACTTCATTAAGGCATAATGTTCTATTATTTATCAAAAACTCTAAATTAACTTAGAATTAAACTTAAATCAGTGCTTTTATGGAATTATTTTTGATTAAACCAACTATTTTAAAAAATTAATTAACTCAAATACAGTGCTTTAAATTTTTATTTTTATTTATTCTAAATAAGCTTTGTGAATGTAAAATTCATTTGTAACTTTGCGGCTGAAAATTAAGTATTATTTTTAATCAGTCTAAATAAATGAATAATTTAATAAAAATAACGTTATTCGGAATTGGCATACTAAATGCCCAGGAATCCACCAAACCTATGGATTCAATTCAAAAACTGGAGCCTGTTTTTATTGACTCCAAAGTCATTTTTGGCAGTAAATACGAAGCTAAAAACAAAACAGGATCCTCATTTTATCTTTCACCAGAAGAATTAGAAAAATTCTCTTACTCAGATATCAATAGAGTTTTAAGAGCAGTACCTGGTGTAAACATATACGAAGAAGATGGCTATGGATTGCGTCCAAACATCAGTCTACGTGGAACGTCTCCAGAACGGAGTGCAAAAATATCTATCATGGAAGATGGTGTACTTATTGCGCCAGCTCCATATAGTGCGCCAGCAGCCTATTACTTCCCCTCTGTTGCCAGAATGCAAGCTGTTGAAATTTTAAAAGGAAGTAGTCAAATACAGTATGGTCCATTTACCACGGGTGGTGCTATTAATTTGGTAAGTACCCAAATACCAAACCGTTTTCAGGGAAGTATCCAAACGAGCTACGGAAGTTTTAATACGGGACAAACGCATTTAAAAATTGGTGACTCTAAAACCAATATTGGATATTCTGTGGAATATCTAAATAACAACTCGGATGGTTTTAAATACCTTCCAAATGGCGACAATACAGGTTTTGATAAAAATGATGTTGTAGCTAAACTTCGATTTCAAAATAAACAGGATACAAAATTTAATCAGTCTCTTGAATTTAAACTTCAATATTCGGATGAAACTTCTAATGAAACCTATCTTGGCTTAACTGCTGCTGATTTTAAAGCCAATCCCTTCGATCGCTATGCAGCATCCCAAAAAGATAAAATGACAAATGATCATCTTCAATTTATGGTTACTCATAAAATAGATGTAGCTAAATTTTTAAGAGTTACGAGTAACGCGTATTATAACGATTTTTCGCGAAATTGGTATAAGCTAAATGACGTGGTTTTTGGTGGCACTAAAAAGGGGATTTCCAAAATACTTGAGGCGCCTCAAGATTATCCTAACTACTTGGATATTATTAATGGCACTTCGGATTCTGGTATAAATGCATTAATTCTAAAAGCTAACAACCGAAGTTATTTATCAAAAGGGGTTCAAACTAAGCTGGACTTTCATTGGCTCAGTGGTAATGTATTTCATGATGTTGAAATTGGATTGCGTTATCATTATGATGATGAAGATCGTTTTCAGTGGAAAGATGGCTACAGTATTACGGATGGGCAATTGAATTTAACTTCAGCAGGAGCTCCAGGTAGTGATGCCAACCGCATCAGTAAAGCTACCGCGTTTGCAGGCTCTGTTTTATATAAATTAAAATTCAATGACATCACTATAACTCCTGGTGTACGCTATGAAAATATCGTATTGGAAAGAGATAACTTTGGAACTGCTGACCTTAGCAGAACAGGAAGTGATATATCCTCTAGAGAAAATAAAGTTGCTATTTTTATTCCTGGCATAGGATTCAATTATAAATTTAATAGCATGACCTCTATTTTTGGTGGAGTTCATAAAGGCTTTTCACCTCCTGGAAATACGGTTGGACAAGAATCTGAAGAAAGTGTGAATTACGAGTTAGGATCCCGATTCAATTTTAAAGGATTGCGCGGAGAGGTCGTTGGATTTTACAACGACTATAGCAACTTGTTAGGAAGTGATTTGGCGGCTTCTGGAGGTACAGGCTCATTAGATCAATTTAACGCTGGAGAAGTTAGCGTAAAAGGAATTGAATTACTTTTAAACTACAACCTACTCGAAAACAATGCTTCTTATGCACTGCCTATCAGTTTTGGATACACCTTTACTGATACTGAGTTTTTAAACAGTTTTGGAAGTGATGACAGTTTGTGGGGTGAAGTTCAAAGTGGTGACGAGTTACCATACATTGCTAAACATCAATTTAATACTTCTATATCTTTGGAGCATGCGAAGTTTGAGCTTAACTTTAGTGGACGTTTGAATGGTGCTTTTAAAACCGAGGCAAGTGCAGATGCAGTGAACGCTACTAATGGCATCACATCCAACTTTATCATCGATTTTGTAGGAAAATACCATGTTACAAAAACACTTAGTTTATCGGCAAAAATCATTAATGTTTTAGATGAAACCTATGCGGTTGCTAAAGTGCCTGCTGGCTTACGCCCTGGACATCCTTTTGGGATCTACGGAGGTTTAAACTTTAGGTTTTAAAAAATAATTAAACAAATAAAGGGCTATTACGAAAGTAATGGTCCTTTTTTTTTTAATGATATACGGAGAAAATCTTTGTGGCTTCGTTATAGGCACTTTCAAAACTAAGGGCATTTAGATCACTATTTGCCTTTTGAGTTGTAAAATAGGAAAGTAATTTTTCTGTGGGCATATTACCCGTCAACTCATCTTTGGCCATCGGGCAACCCCCAAATCCTTGAATCGCCCCATCAAACCGCAAACAACCAGCTTTATAAGCCGCATCTACTTTGGAGTGCCAATGCAAAGGGTTTGTATGAAGATGCGCTCCAAATTCGATATGTGGATAGGCAGGGATTAACTTTGAGAATAGATAGGATATACTTTCTGGAGTTGAGCTGCCAATAGTATCACTCAACGAAAGAATTTCCACCCCCGTGTTGTGTAGACGTTCTGTCCATTTTGCTACGACATCAACATTCCATGGATCACCATAAGGATTCCCAAAAGCCATCGATAGATAAACAACAACCCGTTTATTGCTGGTCTGAGCAATTTCTAAAATCTCATCTAAGGTTTCAATAGATTGTGCTATGGTCTTATGCGTATTTCGCATTTGAAAGTTTTCTGATATTGAAAACGGGTAGCCCAAAAAATCAATTTCTTTATGGCTAGCAGCAGCTATAGCCCCACGGGTATTGGCTACAATAGCAAGCAGCTTACTCGATGTTGTGCTTAGGTCCAATTGTGCTAAAACCTGTGCCGTATCGGCCATTTGAGGGATTGCTTTAGGCGATACAAAACTTCCAAAATCAATGGTATCAAATCCTACACGCAACAGCGATTGAAGGTATTGAACCTTTAGAGCGGTTGGTATAAACGCCTTGATGCCTTGCATGGCATCTCGTGGGCATTCAATGATTTTTAGTTGTGGTTGCATCCAATTGATTCAGACTCTAAAATTACTATTATTTTTTGAAATATGGCGATGGATTGAAACTAAGTCCTTACACTAGGGGATTGTGGCAACTTATGATTGCAAATAATAATACTTAAATCTTTCAATACTTTAAAAGTACGTTCTAAGCCGTATTTAGACACGCCATGAATTCGGGGGTGGTGAAGGATAGGGGTTTCTTTAATCCGCGCACCATTGATGTGTGCATTGAGCGCCATAAATCGGTGGAGTTCGCCATGAAGTGGAAGTTGTTTTGCAGTTTTGGAAGTCATCACTTTCAAAGCACAACCGGAATCTCTAATTTGAAGCTGAGTGGTTTTCCTTATGATAAAATTTGCAATTTTTGACGGCATTGTTTTAAGAAAAGTATCTTGTCGATTTTGTCGAAAACCAATGACCATATCCCAACCATCATTTTGAATGAGATCTAACATTTTTGGAATATCGGAGGGATCATTTTGAAGGTCGCCGTCCATAGTAACGATATAACGCCCTCGGGCAGTTTTGATTCCTGCTGCAAGTGCCGAACTTTGACCTTTATTATGTTCAAAGGCTATCAGTATTGTATGTGGATTTGAATGCGATTGAATGACGTCTCGCGTCGCATCTGTTGAAAAATCGTCAACAAAAATAAGTTCGTAACTATAATTCGAAAGTTGATCTTCTATTGAAGCAATTAATAATTTTATATTGTGCTCTTCATTATATACTGGAATTACAATAGATAATAAAGGAAGTAGCGGCATCACTTAATACGATTAAAGAAGTTAACGAGTTGTAAAATTACTACTTCTATCACAATAGCCGGCAACATTCACAAAAAAGTGTACGAATTAAAATTAAAACACCTAGTAATCAGGACAGCCAAAACATTTATAATTGTTTTGGAAATCATAGGTTATTGAGAGTTCATAAACGCCCCCAGTTTGTCCAATGTCACTCATATTATAGTCATATGAATAACCAAAGACAAAGCCTTCCCATTCCATCCCTACAAAAGCATTAACAGAAGTTAATAGGTGGCTATTTGGATCTACTTTGTTCGGGTTTGTAGCGCCTAATAATGCAAACGAAAAGCGGTCCATATCATATTTAGCCCCTATGTCGACTCGATTATAAGTGCCTTGTTGCATTATGTTTGCAAGTGCATATAATTTATTGTCATTTCTATAGCCTCCAAAAGGAATATTGAGCGAGCCATGTAGCGATATAAACATCTCTAAAGGTTCTTGTCCATCAAAGCTCATTGCTATATTTGGGTTATTTAAATGCTTTAGCGTCAATCCAACCCAAGAGTTTTCATTATTAAAAAGGACTGAGGCACTGAAATCGATAAATCGAACAGACTCACTCAAATTAATGGGATCAAAAGATGTTCCATTAATTATGCCCGTAAAAATATTAATTTGATCTTCTAATAATAAATTTTGAAACCCAAAATCTTTAGCCCCATACCCTATGGAAATGCTAGGTCGCACATTCCACGAATCTGTGATTGAAAATTGATAGGCATAGTTTAAGTTGGCTTGTGTAAAATTATAACGTGTGGCTGTTTCTTGGTGATTAAGGACACTAATTCCAACACCACTATTAACTTCTTCAAACCAATTGTCCACAAAAGCAAACTGAGTGTTTAAACTAAAATTTAAACCTGCCCACTGAGTTCTATGAATAATCCCAGCTCTGGAAGATTGTTTTGCTCCGGTAAAGCTAGAACTCAATGATTCAGGAATCATAAAAAACTGAGTGTGAATGGGATCTTGAGCATAGCCTTTAAAACACGCTAAAACAGTTAGTATTAAAATATATTTTTTCATCTTAATGTCTTATTTAATTAAGGTTATTGGGCCGTTCATCTCAATCAATACGCCGTTAAATGTTGTTGCGCTTACCACGATAATATAGTTTCCATTTTCAATTGGATTTCCGTCTATAGTACCGTCCCAACCCTCAAGAGTTTCACCTGATTCTGCATATAACAAGGAACCCCAAGTATCATAGATACTCATATCTATATTGACCATACAATTTGTTACTGGTCGCATGGTATCGTTAATTCCGTCACCGTTTGGTGTAAAGGCATTTGGTAAAATAATTTCATACCCTTTAGTGATCTCAATCGTTTCTGTATGGGTATCAAAACAATTATAAGCATCTTGAGTCCTAAGTTGTATTGTATACGTTCCTAAGCCATCATAAACATGAGATGGAGCAGCAACGTTGCTAACTGGCGCAGAGCCATCACCAAAGTCCCATGTATACGACACAATATCTCCAGTAGATGTGTTTTGAAAATTTACGGGATCATCAATCGCAAAGACACCACAAAAATCACTATTTAAAGATGTCATATCAAAGTCTGCAATTCCAAATTCAAAGAATGTTATTGGATCTAAAACAAATGGTATTGGAGGACAACCATTGGCAATTCCAAATTGATCATTTACAAAAGCTGTATAAGTACCCGCAACAGAAGCTACCATCACTTCTTGTGTTGTTGGATCCCATTCGCCTCCAGACCATGTAATTTCATAAGGAGGAACACCTCCAGTCACAGAAATAATATTAGTTTGGGTTACTGTATTTGTAGTACAATCAGGGACAGGGTTATTATAGGTAAATATTGCATTAATTTCTGGTGGTCTAACAAGAACAACATCGGGTTCTGGCACAAATAATGGACAGCCATTGATATCGGTTACATTTAAAGGATAAGTGCCTGCAGAAAGTCCACTTAAACACCATTGTCCACCGCCGTTATCAACCCATCCAGTACCTACTGGAAATGGAGTTGTACCCCCTGTAATTGTAATACAAATTGATCCATTATCAAATGCCCACGCTGGAGTGGTATTACAATCAGGTTGTATAATAACAGTTTTGCTGATTAGAATAGGATCAGGCTGGCCTATAGTTCTTGATATAGGTCCAAATTCACAATTATTATCATCTGTAACAGTGTAAAAGTAGACGCCATCAACTTCGTCGAACTGTACTGCAACCCCTTGTGTTGTCAGTAGGCTACGCATAAATACATTTGTTGCATCAAATAATGACACTGTAAGAACACCTGTTCCACCCGTAGGGGTTATCACAATTGATCCTGTGTCATCAAAACAAAGCGCATCATTGACGAGATCAGTAGCGATAAGCTCTGCTGGCTCTATAACAACAGTTCCATCTTGGGCAGAACACCCATTTGAATCTGTAACCACAAATATGGCTGGGCCACTAAAAACATCCACAAAGCCTGTTCCAGAGTATGGAGGTACACCACCCGTAGCCGTAACTTCATAAGTTGCTAAATCCCCAAAACATAAAATTGGAGTTACTAAAGTCGCCGTCACAACTAAAGGAGTGGGTTCTGTGAGTGTATATGTTTGAACGATAAGGTTTGGACAATTAGGATCCTGAACGGTCAGCGTATAATCGCCTGCTAACAGGTTATCAAAAAGGAGTGTTGCTGGAGCCGTTATAAGTGTACCATTGAATAAAATAGCACCAACACTATTTTCAAAAGTATAGGTATAGGTTCCAGATCCTCCAGATAAATCTACTGACACAGAACCCGTATTTGCAGTTGCACAATCGATGTTAAACCCATTGAATTCAGAAAGCGTTGACGTCAAAGCAATAGGGGTGTTTAACTGTTCGATTCTAATCACGTCTGACATAAATGTACAGCTATTGGCATCGACTACTTTCATTACATAGTTTCCTTCGCAGGCATTAAATAATTCCAAAGGATTTGCAGAATTCACAATAGGTCCAGCATCAAATATTCCCGAACCTGGAGTTGTTTCTGTATAATATTCAATTAATGCATAAGGCAAGGTACCCCCAGTAATGCTCATTTCAATATACCCATCACAAGGAGGAACATCGACATTGTTACACGAAATATCAACACGTCTTTCCAGTGTGAAATCTACTGGTGTTGGAGGTTCAATAAGGTATTGAAACGTATAGACACAGTTTGAGCCATCTGTGATGTCTAGCTGATATGTACCAGGGCATAAATCTACTAAATCTTCTGCTGTTGGATCGGCAATTGGATTACCTTCCAAGGACGTCCAGTTGTATGTAAATGGAAGTATTCCTAATGGACTGATATCTATAGTTGCTTCACACAACGGATCATAGCTACATGCAATGTTTGTGATCACTTCATTTATTTCTGGTGATGGAGATAGTGTTATTGTTACTGTAAATGGATCTCCAACACATTGAGGTGTCGTCAAATCTGTTGGTGTATAATAATTAGGTGTAATTGTAAACACTGCCGTTTGAAAAGTAGTCGTTGGATTTTCTAGGATACCTGTGTCAAAAAAGACTTCGTCTACTCCTACTGACCCACCTGTAATACCTCCTGTAACTACTGGCGCTCCCCAACTGTATAAGGTAACATCTGGAATGATTGATGCCGCATCAGGCTCAATTCCGTTCACAGGACTTAATATAAAGGATGTCGAATCACATAAATCTTGAATTACGTTTGAAACAAATGGCTTTGGTTCAATTGTAATAATCGCATCAAATGTTGGGCCAACACAGCCATCGGCTTCTGGAGTAATAGTATATGTGATTTGTTGAGCTGTATTTGTTGTATTTACTAAAGTTTGCGTAATTACGTTTACAGCTACCAATTGGTCGCTCCAGCCTGTTAAGTCAGTATTTGTCCCTGACACTACCCACGTATATTGTGTTCCTACGGGAACAATTGTAGCCACTGTTGGCACCCCATCTTGAGGGAAAATTACAAAAGGACTTCCACTACATTGGGTGTCTTGAGTATCTGGACCAGTAACGATAAATGGTCGTGGCTTCACATCTACAAGCACTTGGAATGTTACGCCCTCACAGCCATTTACAATAGGGGTTACCGTATATTCAACAGATTGAGTAGATGATGTTGTATTTGTTAATGTTTGACTGATATTCGGTTGAGGCACAAGCTCATCGCTATCTCCAATGACATCTGGATTATCAATCACCGTCCAAGTATAAGTGGTGCCTAATGGCACAATAATAGCTGCATTTGGCACGCCTGTTGTTGGAGACACCACAAAAGTATCTTCACTACAAATAGGGGCTACAATAACATCCTCAATAAAAGGACGTGGACTTAAAGTCACTTCTACCTCAAACGTGAGACCTTCACACCCATCTGAACTCGGCGTAACTATATACACTATCGTTCTTACGTCGTCTGATAGATTGGTTAGTGTTTGACTAATTGAATTTATGGGTACTGTTACATCACTATAACCAGTAATAAATGCTAAGTCTGGTCCTGGAACCACCGTCCATGTATATAATGTATTTGCTGGAACTATTTCTGCAGGTGCATTGTCAGTTGGCACCACTGCAAACGTATCACCACTACAAATACCATCTGTTTTATCTGAAATTATTGGGCGGGTTTCTACGGTGACTGTAAGCTCAAACGTTGGGCCAGCACAGCCTAAGTCAGAAACTGGAGTCACTGTATACACAACATCTTGAGGGATATTGGATTGATTGATTAACGTTTGACTAATATTGGTTTGTGGAATGTTTACATCGCCTTCGCCTGTGACATTAGGATTATCAGCAACAGTCCAAGTATAGGTTGTATTTGCGGGAACAATCGTTGCATTTGTTGGGTCGCCATTAGTTGGACTAACTACAAAGGTATCTTCACTACAAATCGAATCAACCCTATCGAATATTTCTGGGGTTGGGTTGACCGTAATTATAAACTGTTGCGTATCTCCAGCACATCCATTAAAAAATGGTGTCAAGGTATAAACCAAATCTTCCGGAAGGTTAGAAGCATTAAGAATCGTCTCTCCAAAAATTGGGTCTGTGAACGCTAAAGGCCCAGCACTGGTGGTAAAACCTGTTAAATTTGGCCCTGCAGAAGTCACTTCCCATTCGTAGGTCAAGGATCCCAATGGTGTGGTTGGCGATGTAATCAATACATCTGCAAAATCACTTCCACTACAAATTATCTGGTTTGGTATGGTGTCAATTGTAGGGGTTGGATTGACCGTAATTGTATAAGTGAAATCAGCACCTGGACAAGCCGATGGATCATTGGTGGTTGCTGATGCTGTGAACACTAAATCAATAGGAGCGTCTGTAGTGTTATCCAATGTATATGCAGGAATTTCATCTGTTCCTGCTAAAACATTTACCCCTAATAATCCTACTGGTACCACTGTGGTCCATTGAATGTTCACATTCGAAGATGCAGAGGTAAGTGTTACTACTAATGAGGTTTCTAAGTCACAAATTTCTTGATCCACTTCACTAAAAATAACTCCAGGACTTGGATTGATTGTGATGTCAAAGGTCAACGGTAAACCGTTACAACCATCCGATAAAGGCTCAACTGAATATGTAAGTGTAAAAGGATCTGCTGTTGTATTTGTAAGTGTTAGGGCTGGAAAGAAATCTCCCGTACCAGTAACATTTGCTTCATATCCTGTTACACCAGCAGGCACTAAAGTCGGGTTCAACAACTCATATTGATAGGTTGTTAGTGTTCCTGAGACACTAGAAGTAAAATCAACTTGAGAAAATAAGTCACCGCTACAAGCTGTTTGAACAGGGATTGAAACAGTAACTTCAGGATTTGGTTTCACTGTAACAACAATATCAAAAGAGGCTCCTGTACAAACACCGCTCGTTGGAGTTACGGTATAGGTAATATTTTCAGGACTGTTTAATGGGTTCGTATTTGTGAGTGTTTGGCTAATTGTATTTTCTCCTACAACTACATCAGATGCTCCTGTAATATTTGCATTAACTGAAACAGTCCAAGTATAGGTTGTCCCTACTGGAACTATCTCTGTTGGCTCATCATTTGCAGGGACCTCTAAAAAGGCTTCTCCACTACAAATTTCTAAAGCGGTATCAAAAATTAAAGGTACTGGATCTACAGTGACCGTTAGGGTAAAATCGTCTCCTACACACCCTAAATCCGATGTTGGTGTGATCGTGTATACCACCAATTGTGAGGTATTTGTTTGGTTTATAAGCGTCTGATCTAAGGAAACAAGGCCTGTATTATCAGCAGACTGTCCTAGAACATCTGTATTGGGTGCAACCGTCCAAGTATAGGTGGTATTGGCAGGAACATTATCAGAACCTGCAGACCCATCGCCGGTAGCACTATAGCTAAACAGGACTCCTGAACATACCGTCAACGTTGTATCAGCAATCGTTGGTGTTGGGTCTACTGAGACAGTAATGGTAAATGCATTTCCAATACATTCCCCAATAGCTGTAGAAATTGGTGTCACTGTATAAACGACTTGTTGCGTTGTATTAGTGGCGTTTTCTAATGTTTGTGATATTGAAGTTGCTGGAACCAAATTATCAGAAGCTCCCGAAATAAAAGCGGATGCGACTACTGTCCAAGTATATTCTGTGGTGGTTGGCACAATATCGGTTGCATTTATACCGCCTCCATTGGTGGGTGATACATCAAAAGTATCCCCAGCGCAAATCGTACGTTCTATGTTATCTATAACAGGGATTTCACCCACATTTACCAGTGCACATTCTGAAGGTATTGGATCACATCCGCCATCGGCAAAAGTCAATACTGCAAAATAATTGGTAGCTCCTACCGCAGTGCTTAGCGGAGTAAAGGTGTTTGTTGTAGCTCCTGTTATTGGATTGCTTAAATCCGTGTTATCACAAGTCAAGCTTGAATACCACTGGTAGGTTGGAATACCTACTCCATTGATATGGTCTACTTCTAATATGGTGGTAGCCCCATCTAAACAAACGGTTTGCGTGGCTAATGGATTTACACTTATTGTTGGACCTTCATTCACCTGAACTTCTGAAACTGAACTTATCGTTTCACATCCCGAAGCGTCGGTGGTCACTACACAGTAATAGTAAAGTGTTCCAACTGTGGTAGTGTCTGGTGTGAAAACTGGATTGATAGCTCCTGTTATTAAACTGCCGCCTGTAGTGCTATTGGTCGTATTTGAAAACCATTGGTAACTGTAAGTACCGGTGCCGCCTGTTGCAACTACTTCTAAATCTGTGGAAGCTGTTCCTTCACAGATTTCTTGGAAAACTATAGGCGCTGTTAAAGTTGGATCTTCTACAACTTCTACTGTCACTATTGAACTCTGGGCCTGATCACAGCCACTGCCATCAAAATTAGCAACAGCTACAAAATAATATTGTCCGGCTGCTGTGAAAATTCCTGGATTAAAAAGTGTAGAATCTGTACTGTTTGGATGAATGCTTACTAAGGTTCCTGTAACATCTGAAACATACCACTCGTAAGATACGGTTCCAGTTCCACCAGTCGTGCTTACTTCTATATCAGAAATACTTCCATCTATACAAATTGGCGTTGGAGCTGCTGAATCAATTGTGACAACTGGATCGGGTACAACGGTGACCAGTGCACATGCTGAAGGTATTGGATCACATCCGCCATCAGCAAAAGTCAATACTGCAAAATAATTGGTAGCTCCTACCGCAGTGCTTAGCGGAGTAAAGGTGTTTGTTGTAGCTCCTGTTATTGGATTGCTTAAATCCGTGTTATCACAAGTCAAGCTTGAATACC
>Ga0209533_1000991_pt1 | contig 26875 bp, 13 predicted proteins | sample COG_04_FD_184748 | JGI IMG/M metagenome (GOLD analysis project Ga0209533, IMG submission 184748) | Pelagic Microbial community sample from North Sea - COGITO 998_met_04 (SPAdes) (version 2) | ecosystem: Environmental > Aquatic > Marine > Neritic zone/Coastal water | place: Helgoland, sampling...
TTGTGGTTAAAACAGCATACTTTGCCCCAGCCTCTTTGAATAACGATGCCCATTTATTAGGATTGTAATTTTCTGCAGTGAAGCCGTCTAATTGTTTCAAATAATCTGTGTGTGATATTTCATGGTTTTTAAACGACCAACTCTCAGCTATCCCATTTACCGAATAGATACCCCAATGGATAAAGATTCCAAGTTTTGCCTCGTTAAACCATGTCATGTCTGGTTTGTCATCTGGGCTTACCTTTGATATTTCTTGTGATTTTGCTGTAAATATTAATGAAAATAAGCTTAAAATAAATAATAATTTTTTCATAATTTCTGTTTTTAATTTATTAGTATCTCTGTTTAGTTTGCTTCTATAGCACCACCACTGCCATGATAAATACTTCGTTCACCTTCTAGTTCTAAGGCAATTACCGTAACGTGTTCATCAAGTTTGTCTAAGGGAAGATCAATCATAATAATGCCTGGAATATTGAGCCAAGGCGCCCCACCAGATATTCTATATTTTAATTTATCATTTGAGGAATCTCCAACAATTCGAATATTTTTTACTTTGTTTCGAATGCCTTTAACAGAGATTTCACCCCTTGGACTATCAAAATAATATAAATAGATTGTTGAAGAGTCTTTGCTAAAACTTGTGGGGCCAGAAAAATGACCAAAAGGCATTCCTCTAACAGTAGAATACACTGCTTCTTCATGTTTTTTTATCCATTTGCCTAATTCTTTGAGTGTAAACACCTGTTTATCAGGAATTGTACCGTCCGGTTTCGGACCAACATCGAGCAGTAAGTTTCCTCCCATGCCAATGATATCAGCAAAAGTTTTGATTATTTCGCCTATAGGTTTATAATGTATATCAGGTATTCGGTAGCCCCAAGCATGATTAATAGTCATACAAAACTCCCATGGGCCGTGAGGCGGTGTAATTGGTACAGCCTGTTCAGGAGTTTCATAGTCTCCATAGCCTCGCATTCGTGCATTAAGGATTACATTTTTACCGTTCCACTTTCGAAGATTAAATCGCAAGTCTTTCATATCCCATTGATCGTCATCTCGTTCCCAGTCACCATCAAACCAAAACAAATCAGGCTTAAAGTAAAGTGATAGCTCTTTTAATTGGCCTATGTGAAATGTGCGAAATCTTTCCCAAGCCTTTGTATCTTCATTCCCGTTTATCGGAAAACTAAATTCGCTAATTCCAGATCGTTCATTTGCATTCCAGTTTTTCCTTGTTAAAGCATTAAACACACTTGGGTAGTCGGGATGTGACCAGTCTAAATGAGAAAAATATAATCCTACTTTTAAACCCTCCTTTCTGAGCGCATCACAATACGGTTGTATTAAATCTCTTTTAGCAGGAGATCTCTTTACAACATTTAAGTCACTTAGTTTTGTATCCCAAAGAGCTACGCCATCGTGATGTTTTGTGGTTAAAACAGCATACTTTGCCCCAGCCTCTTTGAATAACGATGCCCATTTATTAGGATTGTAATTTTCTGCAGTGAAGCCGTCTAATTGTTTCAAATAATCTGTGTGTGATATTTCATGGTTATAAAACGACCAACTCTCAGCTATCCCGTTTACAGAATATATACCCCAAACGACAAAGATTCCAAGTTTTGCCTCGTTAAACCAGGTCATGTCTGGTTTGTCATCTGGGCTTACCTTTGATATTTCTTGTGATTTTGCTGTAAATATTAATGAAAATAAGCTTAAAATAAATAATGATTTTTTCATAGCTCGTATTTTTAATTTATTAGCATCTCTGTTTTTATTCTTGTGTACAACTTTTCATTTTAGTGTTTCTGAAACTTCATTAATAGAGGTTTTAGCTGTTTCACTATCTCCGTCATTACAAAATAGGAAAAACGAATCAAGTAATGGGTTTTAGTCTTTATACCCCGTTCAAATATTAAACATTAATGTCATTAATGTTACGTTTTTATTAAAAACAGAATACAATCAATTATACTCAAAAGACTCTTTACATTTTAAAAACAGAAACGCTTCTTCTAATTTTATTTTCATTGCCAAATTAATTTCCCATTGATCAGCAATAGGTTGGTTAACAAAAGGAAGATGTTGCATGTAAGGGTATGGCCCGAACTCTGTTGTGATACTTAAATCTTTCTTCTTTTTCTTCTTATCAATAGCTATTTCTACCCACCAATTAAGGTGTGCTTGTAAGGCTTTATTATTTTCAGGAGCCAAAGGATGATTTACTTGTGGTCCATTTTCAAATCCAACTCTTGCATGTATATGATCCGTTCTACTAATTGCTTTTTTGACAATGTCTTGTTGATCTTCAAGAAGTGATTCGGAAACACAGCACCAATGTGAAAAATCTGCAGTAATTCTTAAGTTTGGATATTTAGTAAAATATTCACGTGCTGTAAATGTGCTAAACAAAAACCGACCTCTATGCGTTTCATGAATTATATCAATCTTATGCTTCTTTGATAAGTTATTTAGATAATCAATTACTTGACAATTTTCCTCAAAAGTAAAATAATCTTTTCCTGTATGTGAATTAATGAGGCGCGGGTTAAAACTAATTAAATGCAACATATATGCGCTAAGCCTTTCCATATATTCACTAAATGTTTCTTTTAGGGGAGGAAGGTATTGTTGCGCAATTAATTCTAGTTCAAATGTTTTTAGCTTATTTTTTAATTCATTTATATAAAATTCATCATAAGGAATATTCATTTCTACTCCTGTATAGCCCGCTTTTTTTATGCGTTCAAAAAACGTTTCAATAGGTAATTCTTCACTCCCCCAAATAGGATAAAAATAGTTTATCATTTAATTAGCTTAAATTAATATCTGTAACATTTACAGGCCTGACAAAAGGTTCCATAAGATTTTCTATTCCTTTATAATCGTAAGGGTCGTTTCCTGATACCATAAAAAAATCTCTCATGTCTTCAGTAGAATTAATTCTTCCTCCGACATTCCAGGGTAACATAGATTCTGCACTCATGTAATGACAAACTAAAGCTTTTCTGTAACTTGATTTAGTATTGTTTTTTAATGACATGTGTTGTAAATAACCGTTAAAATAAACAACGCTTCCTGATTTCACCTCTACAGGGATAGCTTCTTTTTCGTTTAATTTTTCCAAGTCGCAAACCTGTTCATCTGCAAAATTTGGATTCGTATTTTCGATACGTCTTACAATTGTGCCTTCTCTATGAGATTCAGGAATGACCCACAAACAGCCATTATCAACAGTTGCATCATCAATCGCTATCCATGCTCCTATTAATGATTTATCTCTTGTAGGTATAAAATATTCATCTTGGTGCCATGACTGTCCCAATTTTCCAGGTCCTTTAATAAACAACATGGTTTGCATACATTTTACATTGGTACTAACCACTTTTGAAAGCACAGAAGCTATTCTATTATCAGATGCATATCTCTTAATTAATTTTGACATTTTATGTGGAAAATGAATTGCCGAGTACTGTGATAACACTTCAAGGTTACTTTTCTCATGATGCGGTAAAATTCCTTTAAAATCGCCTTTTTTTGATCGGAGAATTTTGATACTTTCATCAATTAATAAATCAATCTCACTTTTATCAAACAGTGACTCCGCTATAAGAAACCCTTTTTCCTTATAGTATTTAATATTTTCCTTGGAAATATTTTGTTTAATTAAAGCTTCATTTGGTATAGTCATAATTTTTTATTTTATGGGTAAGTTTGTTTTAATTGTTAAACTATCCTGAATAATAATTTTTTTGAATCCAAATGAACTTCAATTATTTGTTATCATACAAATCATCATATAAATTTGGTGATGAATGAATATATTTTGGATTAGAAATTTTTTCCACCCATCGTTTACTTATAGTATCACTTAAATGTAATCGCGCATCAATTCCTTTAAATGTTGGATTATCAAACCACATTCTGTGAGAGTCCCAATGGCAATTAATATAATGTACCGCTTTTACAACATCTGGATTTTCATCAATTGTATTAAAAAATGGGATGAACCACTTTTGCCAAGCTTCTTCAGCCTGTTTGGGATTGTTTAATTGAGTTTCTATGTTACCGCCCTCGATTTCACTATTTTCATTGGAAATGGTAGGGGATGCTTCAGCAATAAAAACAGGTTTTCCTTTACCGCGAGCAAACTCAATCATATTTTGTTTTTTCCAACCATGAAAGAAGGAGAACCCCAACCAATCCACATAATCATCGCCAGGATACCAGTCTTCTAATTCTTCTGGACTAGATATAGCTCCAGTTGATTGCCAAACAAAAGCGGTATTTCTTATACCTCTTGCTCGTAGCATATCTACCATTCTTTTGTAAGCTTTTACAGTGCTTTTTCTATCATAATGATTCCAAGGATGACCATCAAATTCATAGGCAATTCTTAAAAAGACAGGGCGTTTCCCTAAAGACAATAAAAAATCACCTAACTTTTCAATATATTTGTCATGCGTTCCATCAGCTACTTTTTCTTCATGATTTACAAAAGAAAGCCCTATGGCCAATGCCATGTTTTTATAATTTGGGCTTTTTAATTGTAGGCTCGCATTATAATCATTATCTCCCCAATCATCAGTATTCCATAAGCCATCTAAACCTTTGTAAGCGAACCCAAATGAGTTATCCCCAGGACTAATGTTCGTGTACGTTGTCCAACCAGCGGGTCTTTTAAAATGGTCTAAATACCCATCATTATAATTTTCTAAACCACCTACAGCTTCTAGTTCTTGACCAACAAAAAGTAATACACCTTCTTTGGGCTCAAACTTGGCTAGTTTTCGAACTACCTTTACTTCTGAAAGGTTTTTTTTATTTTCTTTTTGCACTTTTTCTTTGCATTGGAAAAAGAAAAGGCTCAATAAAGTTATCAGTACAAGTTTTGAATTCATAATTTTATATAATTATTTAGATTGAAATTGGTGTATGTTTGCTTCTATCTTATCTTTTTTCTTAATTTCTTTATATTCAAACCAATCAAAATCGGCATGAATATTACTTGTTCTTAAATCTTGGCAACACATTCCTATAATACTTCCCGTAAATGCTGGTCTATAACGTCCCCCTCCATCTCTTACATGATCATCGGATAAAATACTCATATCTAAAATGACACCAATATCTTTAAAATTAATATGATCAATACTATAACTAAACTGAAGCTTTTCTCTTATTATAGTAGCTTTTAATATGACGCTTTTGATCCCCGTTATAACTCCCTTTTCTTCTTGCTCTACTGTATTAAAGTTATTGCTTGAAATAATAGAAATAAATTTATCTACCCCATCTGTTGTTATATACAAATAGTGATAATGACCCGTATTATAATACAGTACTAATCCTGCAAGTTGTTGAAAGGTTTTAGGTTCAAATTCAATAGATGTGGATACTTCCGTTTCGAGGTGTTGTAGTCTTTTTGCAATTAGTGCTTGGGTATGCATAGAGGTAAGAGATTCTTTTCCTTTAAGTCTTAAAAACCCAGGTCTCTCAGTTAATGAAAACCAACTCTCATCTGTAGGAATTCTTAAGGATTGAAATTCATTATCCAGTTCAATGGAATTAAAATCATCACGAATGATACCTTTATTAGGTATTAATTGTTCTAGGTTTGGCATTGGAATTTTGACACGAGGCAAATTTGTTTTTGATTTTAATACAGGCCATTCATCTTCCCAAATAATCTCTTCAATGGCTGTTTCTCTGCCTAAAATACAGCGTCCTTGTGTGCTTAATGGTCTTCCTATAAGAAAAACAATGTACCAATCACCATTTTGCGTTTCTACCATAGAAGCATGTCCTGCTTTTTGTAACGGATGATTAACATCACTTTTGCAGGTTAGAATGGGATTTTCAGGGTGCTCCTCATAAGGTCCTATGATATTTTTTGACCGTAAAATTGTTGCAGCATGTCCATATTCTGTACCACCTTCTGCTAATATTAAATAATAGTACCCATTATGTTTATACAAATGTGGCCCTTCCGTAGAGCCTAGTTTCGTTCCATTTGTTAAATAATAAACCTCACCATCTAAAGTTTTTGTTTCTGTATTGTATTTTTGTAATTCAACACCTCCAAAAAACTTTCCTTTTCTATGATCTACGATCATATTTAGATACCAGATCTTTCCATTATCATGAAAGAAAGAGCCATCAAATCCACCAGAATTTAGATAAACGGGGTCACCCCAGTTGCCTAAGACATCTTCTGTAGTAACCACATAATTTGGTGTGTCTTTCCAAGCACCATCAAATGATTTTACATTAGTAAAAACCAAATAAAATATGCCATCAGCATAACTCAAACAAGGTGCCCAAACACCACAAGAATCAGGTACGCCTTTTAAATCTAATTGTGATTTTCTATTTAGTGGATGTGCCACTAATTTCCAGTTTTTTAAATCTTTAGAATGATGTATTCTTACTCCAGGAAACCATTCAAAAGTTGATGTTGCAATATAATAATCATCACCAACTCTACATATCGAAGGGTCTGGATTAAAGCCTTTTAAAATTGGGTTTTCTATAAAGTTATTCATTTATTTTACAAGTTCAATTTCTAATTGTTCTAATGATTTTCCTTTGGTTTCAGGTAAAATTCTTAACAAAATAAAGAAGCCTATTAATGCAATTAATCCAAATATTAAGAAGCTCATGGCGTTCCCTAGGTTTGATAATTCCCAAGGGAAAACTTGTTGTACTAACCAACTCACAAATGAGTTTACAAACCCAATGAAGCCTATAGCTAAACCTCTATATATATTTGGAAATAATTCTGATAACATAACCCACATAACCGGCCCTAGTGAAAAGGCAAAACAGGCAATAAAACACAATATTCCAATGAGTATTAGCATAGCATTCATTGTTGTTGCAACTTCTAAAATTGCCCCTTCATTTTTAGCATATACTTGATTCCCCAAAGACGACTTCATTGCATTTTTAAATGCTAAATCATTTGAAAATGTTTGCCCTGAGAATTGCTCTAACTTTTCTTTATCAAAAAACTCTAGTTGTGCTATCTTTTTTGAATTTAATTGATAGGTTGCTTGATTAAATCCATAAGCACATACCAAAAGGCTAATAGCGATACCTGCTGTACCAAATAGCAACAATGGTCGCCTCCCAATTTTGTCTATAAGTAAAATAGCAACTATTGTAAAGACTACTGTTGTTAAGCTTAATAATATACCTGAAGCAAAAGCAGCATCAGTACCAATGCCCGTTTGTTTAAATATGGAGGTGGCATAGAAGTAAATTGCGTTTATTCCTGTAATTTGTTGAAGTACTCCAATTGTGAGCCCAACGACTAATACAAATTTAAGAGACGGTTTCAGTAAATCTTTTAGTTTTATATTTCTATTATTGCTTGAAGATTCTAAACCATCTATAATCATTTTAACTTCTTCTTCTGCTAAAGTTTCTCCATGGATACTTACTAAAACTTGTCTGGCCTCTTTATTTTTCTTTTTGGTAAATAACCATCGCGGACTTCTAGGAACAAAAAATAGTAATAGAAAGTAAATTATTGCGGGGATTAACTCAACTCCAAGCATCCAACGCCATACATTGGCTTCTGTTAAAAATGTGCTATTGCCAGAGGTAAATTCCTGATTAAAAAAATAATTACTTATAAATGCTACAAAAAAACCAAGCACGATATTTAGTTGCTGTATAGACACTAGTTTCCCTCTATTTTTTGCTGATGATATTTCTGCAATGTAAACGGGTGCCAATATCAAGGCAGCCCCAAACGCTAAACCACCAATCATTCGTGCTATATATAACATTTCGTAAGACGTAGCACAAGCAGACATTATTGCGGAAACAGCATAAAGAAAAGCAACTACAATTAGTATTTTTTTACGCCCAAAAACCCCACTAAATCTACCAGCAATTATCATCGCTAACATGGCGGCAAATGATGGTGAACTTACTGCCCAACCCAATTGCGCATCAGTTAAATTAAATTGGGGTCCTGCGTAAGACATAACGCCCGAAATGATTCCGGCGTCAAACCCAAATAAAAACCCTCCTAGAGAGACCACGAACGCAACAAATAATGATTTTCTCATATAATTCTTTTATTGTATTGTATTTAAATTTAATTTTATGTTTTAATATCAACTTTAACTAAAATAATAAAACATCTTCTAGCTATTAATTTTCTTGATATACTCTAATATAGTCAATAATTAAATGAGCAGGAAAATCACTTGGAACTGGAGTTGCATTAGGTAAATTCCCTCCTACTGATAATGCAAAAATTAAATAAAATTCGTCGTTAAAAGGGTAGGGCTGTCCGTTTGCTGAAGTTGTTGCTGGCGTTATAGAATGATATACTACATTATTCACTAGCCAAGTAATTTTATCTTCTTCCCAAATGATAGAAAACACATAATACACCTCATTAAATGATTCTCCATTTTGTGAATTGTAATTTATGGAGTTAAAATGCCAGTTGTTTGGAAAATCTGTTCCATAATGCCCCGTCCCCAATATCTTATCATGATCTTCTCCTAGATATTCCATAATATCTATTTCACCACCACTGGGCCAATAGGCTCCTGGATTTGCAATTGAATAGTTCTTATTCAACATAAATAATGCGGTCCAAGTTCCTGGTGCAGATGGCATACTTGCTCTGATGTCTATACGTCCATATTTAAATTCAAAATTATTATCGGTATTAATTCTAGAAGAAGTATATTTATTTGCTTCATGTTTTGCTTCAATAATTAAATTACCTTCTTTAAAATATAAATTTTCATCGTCATTTGTAAATTTTTGAAGCTCACTATTTCCCCACCCGCAAAGCGAAGGACAACCATTTCCTATATTAAAATTCCATTTGCTGGTATTTAGACTATTTTCATTAAACTCATCCGACCAAAATAATGCATAACCATCATAAGAGCTAGGTGCTTCAAATCCTGTAGAAGGTATTATAACTCCTTCTGAACAGGGATTACATTCTCCTCCACAATCTATCCCAGTTTCATTTCCATTCTGAAGGCCATCAGAACATGTTATCATAGGTTTAGATCGAACGTCTCCCTTATCTGACGTGCAAGCATGAAAAATAACTGCTAAAAGTAAAATATATAAATAATTAAATAATCTCATAGATATGATTTTTAACAAAAGGTGCTTTAAAAATAAAAGCACCTTTTAATTAACTAATTCAAAAAAAAATATTTTATTCTACAGGTATAAGGTCTTTTGCATAAAACGTTCCTGATTCTCCATGTCCAGAACCACCAAAAACTAATGCTACATTTGTATAGGTGGTTTGGTTCTGCATTGTTACTCCATTTGCTCCAACAACATCGGTACCATCAAACTCAAGGGTTACCCAGGTGCCAAAATCTGTTTCATCAACTGTTTTAGAAATCACAGTCCAACGTTCCCAAAAGCTAGCATCATAGTCCAATAGTACTAAATCAACTTGAGGTGCTAAACTACCCGAAAAATCTTGTCCAGTAGGAATAAATACCTCCATTGTCCATTGATGATATACTGAAAAATCTATAGGCATATCAAGGGTTTGAAATTTATAATCTTCAAAACCTCCAAATCTTTGGTCATCTGGTCTTATTACTTCTGCAACCAAATCATTTGCTGTTCCATCTGGATTAGCAACACCATAAGTGATATCAACTCCTTGAGTATAATCACTACCATCAGCATTTACAGTAAAAGGTGCTAACACTGAACCTGCATCATCTGCTTCAAAGGTAAAATAGTAAGGCAATCCAGCATTGGCTAAAGCATCTGCCCTAGGTGTAGTAGAAGGAGCTCCAAAAACGTCCGTTGTAGGTACTAAATCTTTTGCATAAAACGTTCCAGATTCCCTATGATTACTACCTCCAAAACGTAAAGCAACGGTATTGTAAGTAGTTTGATTTTGCATTACCACACCATTTGCGCCTACGAGATCTGTACCATCAAATTCAAGTGTAACCCATGAGCCAAAATCTGCTTCATCAATCGTTATAGGAATTTCAGTCCAGCGTTCCCAAAAATTACCATCGCTATCCGTAAGTACTAAAACAACTTCTGGAGTTAGTGATCCAGAAAAATCTTGACCCGAAGGAATATACACGTCCATTGTCCATTTATGATATACTGAAAAATCAATAGGCGTAGAAAGAGCTGTAAATTTATAATCTTCAAAACCTCCAAATCGTCCATCATCAGGTCTTATTACTTTAGCAACCAGGTCATTTGCTGTACCATCAGGGTTTTCAACACCATATGATATATCAACGCCTTGATTTTCACTAAAAGTAGTTAGTAGTAAACCAGCATTATTCGTTTCAAAAGTGAAATAGTATGGTAAACCAGAATTTGCCAATGCATCTGCCCTTGGCGTTTCTTCAGGACATTCTGCGCATTCAGAACCGCCACAATCAATACCTGTTTCATCTCTATTTTGAATTCCATCTGAACAAGAAGGGCAGTTAACACCGCTTCCTCCTCCACAATCAATACCTTCCTCGTCTAAATTTTGAATTCCATCAAAATACGTTGATATAACATCAAAATTAAATTCTTCGTCTTTGCATGAAATAGTAGATAATAAGCCTATTACTACTATAGCTGCAAGAATGTGTTTTATTCTAAATAAATGTTTCATTTTTTTTAAATACTTTTAATTGTTATAGTTAGGGTTTTGAGTCAAAAGACCATCAGATAACTGTATTTCGCTATCTGGTATTGGTAATAATAAATCACGACTTATATTAAGGTCTGTCTTTCCTACAGCATCCATAGCTGCTTGAATATCTCCCCAACGTACCAAATCAGAAAACCTGTTCCAGCCTTCAGTAGCAAACTCTCTTCTTCGTTCCTCCTTTACACCTGCTAAATCATAAGCGGGTGCGACAGTACTTCCTATACCATAAGCTCTATCAATAACTTTTTGAAATGAGTCAGCACCATTACCACCACCGCCCATTAGGGAAGCTTCAGCATGCATTAAATAGACCTCTGAGTATCTCATTATTTTTTCATTTTTCGGGGAATTAAAAGATGATGACAATACATCTAATTCCTCATATGTTAAGAAGAATTTTTTACTAACGGCATTTACACCTACAGAATAACCAAAATCAGCTTTTGCTGGCTCCCAACCAAATTCTGCTAATCCAGGTGAGTTTAATATACTTCCTGGCAAAACAAACGTTGCTTGTTTTCTTTGATCACTGTCGTCAAAAATATCTACTAAAGATTGTCGGGGTAACATATTGCCCCAACCAGTAAATTTACCTCCTGCTGAAAACATCATCCATTGAAATGATTGTGACCCTTCACCTGGGCTAGTGACATAATTGACTTCAAATATAGATTCTTTTCCAAACTCATTTTCCAAGCTAAAGTTATCAGCATATACTTCCTCCAATTGATACCCATGTGTCATAACTTCCTCGCAAGCATCCACCGTTTCTTTATAGTTTCCTAGATATAAATGTACTTTAGCCAAATAAGCTAAGGCAGCACCCGAAGTAGCTCTCCATTGGTCTGATTCTCCTACTTTAGGTAATCCAGCTGCAGCATCAGTAAAATCTTGTACTATTTGAGCATATACAGTGGCTACAGGGCTTCTTTCAATATACAGTGGGTCATCGATTGTTCTAATCGCATCTACAAATAATGGTACGTCTCCAAAATATCTTACCAATTGGAAATAACCAAATCCTCTTAAAAATTTTGCTTCTGCTATAATTCGTTCTCTTAAACCACTTGTAACAAAACCGTCAAATTCTTGTGCCAATTCCATAGAAAAATTGGCTCTCCCAATAATAGTATAAAACTTTCGCCATAAAGCAGCTACATCTCCATTTGTAGAGGTTATAGTAAGAAACTGATCTAACTTGGCCCCCCCTCCCCAAAAATTAGCTTGTTGTGAGTGCAAATCATCTGACCTTACAGACTGAAACATTTGAGGAAAAGGCCACCCTTGTAGTCCGGAGTAAGATGCATTAAGGGTTTCCACCACTCTGTCTTCACTATCAAGAGTTTCTGGCGTTACTTCAGTGACAGGTTTTTTGTCTAATACATCATCTGCACATGAAATTGATAAGAAGCTCACTAATAAGACTAAGATTCCCAAAGCCCTATTTATTTTACTAAATTGTATTATTTTCATAATTTTAATTTTTAAAGGTTAATTTGAAATCCTAATAAAAAGGATCTAGATTGTGGGTAAAATCCTGTGTCTATTCCAGAATTTAAAATACCGCCTCCAACTTCGGGGTCAATACCTGGGTATTTTGTTAGGGTGAATAAATTTTGACCTGAAATATAAACTCTTATTTTATCTACATTAATTTTATTAACAACATTTTCAGGCAATGAGTAACCAAAAACTACATTTTTTAATTTTATAAATGAGGCATCTTTTACGTGGAAATCTGACACTAACTCTTCTCCATTAGTATCTCCTGCTGCAGCTACTGCTATATTCCTTGGAGCTCCTTCTTGTAAATAAGAGGCTGGTCTATTAGAACTTATAGCTGTATAACGGATAGTACCTTCAAATACATCATTTCCAACAGATCCATAGAAAAATGCTGATAAATCAAACCCAGAATAACTCGCTCCCAAAGTTAACCCAGATGTTAAATCGGGTGTTGGTTTTCCAATAAATGTTTTATCCGTTGCTTCTGGGAATCTCTTATTGTTGCCACTTCCATCCAAATCTTTAAAAATCAAATTCCCATCAGCATCTAGGCCTTCAGTAACATATCCATAAAAGCTTCCTATAGGCTTACCAATAGACGTACGCGTTATAGGATCAGAGAAAAAGGCACCAGTAAAACCGCCTTGAATATCTTTACCATTATTACCTAAATCGGTTACTTCATTTTTATTGTATCCTATATTTAATGAAGCATTCCACGAAAATTTATCGGAATATTTCTTATAAGACAGCTCCATTTCTAGCCCAGAATTCTTTACAGCACCTACATTCACGAGCGCTGGGCTTAATCCACTAGAAGCAGGGGTATTGGATTCTAATAAAATATCGGTTGTCTCCTTAGAATAATAGTCAAAGGATAAATTGAATGTGTTATTAAAAGCGGTTAAATCAATCCCAACATTATATTGCTCTATTTCTTCCCATCTTAAATCAGGATTTGCTAGCCTTGTTAAGGATAATCCTGCATTATCACCATATCTAACATTACTATTTAGTGTCGATAAATAAGCATAGCCTGATGAGGCGTCAGTTCCAGTAATACCCCAACTAGATCGCAACTTCAATAAATTCATCCAACTAGAGTTATTTAAAAAGTTTTCCTCAGACAATACCCAACCTAGAGAAAATGATGGAAAAAAACCAGACTGAAAGTTTTGCCCAAAAGTTGACGATGCATCATTCCTAAAACTTGCTGTAGCAAGATATTTTCTTCTAAAGTCATATTTAACCCTACCTATATACGATACTAATCCGCGTTCTGTTATAGAAGCTGGCGTAAAATCAGCACCTAAACGGTCTGTCGCTAAAGCAAAGTTAGCGGCATCAAAATCAGTTGTCAAATAATCGCTAACATTAGTCGTATTTTGATCAAAATTTCTTTTTTCCTCTATGACCTCATACCCCACAAGAACATCTAAATGATGCCCTTTAGGCGCTAATTTAGAAAACGTATATGCTGCTGTTGTAGTTATTTGATCTCTATCGAATCTAGAAGGTGATTCTGAATATCTACCTTGTAAGAAAAATTGCTGCGTTGGATACACGGCTCCAAGGCTAGGAGTAAATGATCTCGAAAGACCATCGTTCCTATAATAACTATAAGCCGCATGAAGATCCAAATCTTTAATTGGTTGCCAATCTCCAGAAATGCCATAATTTATAATATCATTAATTTCTTCACTTCCTCCAAATTCATTACGTTCCCACACCGGGTTTGTCATTTCTCCCACAACATTCAATGGTACACCCTTATATTCATTATTTGGTCTCGAAGGATTAAATACTTCACCATTTTCTGCATGCGTAGGATAGATGGCTGGTAAGGAATTGATACTGCCAACTCCGTTAATTGGGTTAAGGTTTACTGCTTTAGAAACACTGGCAGATACACCGATTTGGAAATTTTCTCTAACATCAGCATTAAAAGAAGTTTTCAAATTCTTTCTATTATAACTGCTATTTCCTGCCTTACTAATAATGCCTTCCTGGTCAAAAGTACTTCCAGAAATTGAATACGAATACTTTTCACCTCCACCAGACACAGACGCGGCTAAATTGGATATAGCAGCATCTCTAGATATAATGTCATACCAATCATTATCTGGCAAAATATTTTTTTCTGCTTCTGTAAATGCCCCTCTGCTAATACTTGGGGTTCCACCTACCTCTGCTACACCTTGATTGTAATATTCTATGTATTGAGGTCCATTCAACAAATCTGGCTTATTTACTAAAAATTGAAAACCAGAATATCCAGTAATAGAAATGACCTGTTTACTGTTTCTACGGCCAGATTTAGTCTTTACTAAAATAACGCCATTACTTCCCCTAGAGCCGTAAATAGCTATAGATGCCGCATCTTTTAAAACGGTCAATTCCTCAATATCTTCAGGGCTCAAATGCTGAATATCAGGTACTGGAAAACCATCAACTAGATATAGCGGGTCAGAATTATTTGGAGAACCAACCCCTCTAATTCTTACTGATGAAGAAGACCCTGGTGCTCCTGAACTTTGCTGCACAATAACCCCAGCCACAGCTCCTTGAAGAATGTTTTCTACTCTTGATACGGGAAGGTCTTCTATTTGTTTAGTACTTACTGTTGAAATAGCTGTTGATAATGTGCGCTTACTTTGAGACTGATTATAACCGATTAAAATAACTTCATCAAGGTTATTCTTTGATTCTTCAAGATTCACATTTATTTCAGTTCTATCTCCAACTAAAATTTCTTGCGTCTTAAAGCCTAAATAGCTAATCACCAGTACTGACTTAGCGTTGACTTTATCAATACGATAATTCCCATCAAAATCAGTTTGTGCTCCATTATTAGCTCCTTTAACCAAAATATTTACACCTGGTAAGGGGCCAGTATTTGATGTAACATTCCCAGAAACATTTTGGGAATACATGTTTGAAATCATCAAAATAAAGATTCCTAATAAAATTTTCTTTTTCATAGATTTGGTTTTTAGTAATTAAAAAAGATTAATCAAAGCTACCAATTTTGTTAATGTTTGCCAAAATAATTAGATACCCCTGTTGTTGTTAACCAATTTATGTAAATTAGGCAATTATATAATTATTATATTTGTAAATACATCTACATCAATGATTTAGAAGCTTAATAATAATCACAAAACACTCTACGAAAACGGTTAAGTAACTTTTTTGGAAATGAAGAAGCGTATTATCTGTAAAAAAAATCGAAACTCATTTATCATAAATTCATAAATAGTCGAGCCTTAATAACACTTTAATCATTTATAAATCATTTATTTAGGTGTGATATTTTGGATATTTTTACTTTTAAAATTGCAAGAAAAAGTGTACTTTGTATTCAAAACCTTGCAATAAATGATAGGAAAAAAGACGAACCAAAGCCAACACGATTTTTTTAAACCCTTACTGTCAGACTTTATAAATTTATCTCATGAACTCATTTTATTAAGCAATAAAATTGATTGGGATTATTTTGAAAAAGATTTCTCACAATATTACTCAAATAAAGGACAGCCAGCAATGCCAATACGTTTAATGGTTGGTAGCTTGATGCTAAAACGGATTTACAACCTATCAGACGAGAGCTTGTGTGAGGCTTGGGCAATGAATCCTTACATGCAGTATTTTTGTGGAATGGCACATTTTGAACATAAATTTCCAACAGACCCTAGTGACTTTGTACATTTTAGAAAACGTATAGGTGAAAAAGGTGTAGAAAAAATATTTGCATATTCTGTGAAATTATTTGGAAAACAAGCCCAATAAAAAGTACAGCTATCTGATACTACTGTAGCAGAAAATAATACCACGTTTCCCACGGATTCAAAACTGGCAAAAAAAATAATTGACGCCTGTAATAACATTGCTCAAAAAGAAGGCATCACTCAAAGACAAACCTATGTTAGAGTATCTAAGCAATTGGTTAGAGATACTCATAATCGCACACATCCAAAACGAAGAAAAAAGGCAAAGAAAGCAGATGCAAAACTAAAAACACTTGCTGGTAGATTATTAAGAGAGTTAGAGCGAGAACTATCAGAACAAGACCTGAAACAGTACAAGCAAGAATTAGATTTGTACTGGAAAATCTTAAACCAAAAGCGCACAGATACCAATAAAATTTACAGTATTCACAAACCCTTTACCGCATGTATTGCCAAAGGAAAAGCACATAAAAAATACGAATTTGGCAATAAAATCGGATTAACAACAACCTATAAATCACTTATCATAACAGCAATAAAGAGTTTTGAAGGCAACCCACACGATAGTAAAACCATTGAGCCACTACTAAATCAAATGACCTCAAACTTAAAACACACGCCAAAAGAGATCGTTTATGACCGTGGTGGTAAAGGGCAAAAGCAAATAAACGACACCTTAATAAGCACACCTGATTACCGTCCATTGAAAAGAGATACTGAATATCAAAAAAGAACGAAACGCAAAAAATTTAGAAGAAGAGCAGCAATAGAACCCGTTATCGGACATTTAAAAACAGACTTTAGACTCAATCAAAACTATCTTTGGGGTGAAAAATCACCACAAATCAATGCTTTTTTAGCTGCAACAGGATGGAATCTAAAGAAAATGATGAAACAATTAAAGGAAGAAAACTTAAATCTGATTTTTTATATCTTCAAAAAATTATTTCGATATCAGTTTTTATCTCTAAAATCAGTTTCTTAAGGTTCGACTAAATATCTAACACAAAAAGTTAACAATCCACTCCCTTTTTGGGATATTAGGATACTCATATATATTAAACATGAAATTGAGATATAATATTATTGCATTGGTGAATATTTATAGCAGATTCCATTCCGAAAAAGATTTAGCTATACAAGCCTTTTAAATCACACTGTAAACAAAAGGTTATTAAATTATCCTTCCTTACCAAGATTATACAAAACAAATCACACACCATGATTAAGTCCTCCAAAGAACCTTTATAAGTAGCCCTTTTCTCAAATGTTATAGATTGCTCAAAATATTCTTACCTAGTTTAAAATGCCCTTCCAGTAGTCTTCTAAAGAGAGATAGAGCCGTCCACATTGACGAAATCAAGTATGTTTACACTTATGCAGGGAAAATTTCTTCATAGCCAACAATTATGTCAATATTGTGTAGCTCTTCATCCTCTATATGTTGATGATAACGATGGCATATTCTTTCTATTTATTTATTTAGCATTGAAAATTGACTCCTTTAAAATAGTTAGTGAGCTCTCGACCTCTTCATTCAGAGGTCTAAAATCCAACTTAAATATTAGAACATACACCATAAAAATGACTATAGAATTCAAGTGCACATCTACCAAACCATATTGGTCTAGAAACTCACTGAACATGATTCGCTATACGTTGAATGATCAAGGTAAACTCCACAATTCGACAAACATAATTCGGATAATGGATCCCCTCATACACAAAAGCTATCCGCCTTCGTAAGTTTCGCTAAAATAAAATAAAGCAAGATGCTGGTATTTAAAATGCTACCAACTGCAAACAAACCTAACTAGTTAAAAAAATATGTAGTGTGCGACAAATTTCATAAAACGTCTGTAAACATTGGGATTGTTTTCAAAAAATTCAGGTTAGATTGGAATTACTTATCTCTTTGATGTTTTACAATAGATGAAACTTGCTTATAAAAAAGTTGGCAAGAGATTTTAATCTCTTGCCAACTTTCTATATTTATTCGTTGAACTAACTTATTTAATTATTATTTTTTTCACTGTTTCTGATTCGTTAGTAGTGACTTTCACAAAGATTAAATTAGTAGAAGGCAATGAAATGTTATTATGTAAATTATCAAAACGTAATGTATGAAATCCACTATCACGTTCATAGAATTTTTGGAACAACAATCGCCCAATTACATCCGATATCTCGATGCGAACCGTGCTTTCTTCCTCCAAATTAAAAGCGATATCTAGCTTACCACTGGTTGGATTCGGAGATATAACTATATTATTACTTATATCAGCATTAGCTACTTCTTCTGTAGCGGAATCATTTTTCCTAGCAGATAAATTTAGTGTAGTAAAGTTTGCCTCAGTACTTCCAATCTCATTACCAAAGTAGTCAATGCTGGTTAGTACTACCTTATAGGCCGTGTTTGGCAGAAGATGAAACACTTCACGATATTGTAGATCTGGACTCAATTTCCATGTTTGAGCTTCAACGGAAATAGTAACCGGTAAGCATACAATATCAGCACAAATAATATGTATTTGAAATTCACTTATTTGCGGTTGATCGTTTACTGGCCATGTGAGTTTAGCTGAATTAGCCATTATATCAAAAACGCGAAAATCAGTAGCAGGATGTAATGATGTACCATGTATCCATTTGGGTTTATTTATCTCATTAATCCATTTCCTTTTTATATACTCATTGCTTTGTACCATAGCATTTCCCCAATATTGGAGTTCGGTGGTCCACTGAAATTGTAAGTCAGATGTCCAATCTGCATCTATATAATGAAAATACTTAATTACGTCTCCATTCGATTCAATATACTCAAAAAGTGGTTTATAGAAATCATTCCATATTTCATTTGCAGTTACACTTTTTGTACCAGCCTTAACACGTTTGGTTGGATCGCTATCCCAAACAGAATAAACAGCTCCATCCCAATATCGATTTGTGTTGGTTTTGGTAAGATTAAGTATATCATAGCCTTTTGGCGTAGATTCTGCCACCATAACAGGTTTATTATGAGTCCTTGCTATCAATAGCATTTGATCAAGTAAATCTCTTTGAGACAATACATTATCTGACCCAAATTGATCAATAGCAACTGCTCCTTTTAAATCAATATTTTCAAAGTAGGATACACCAATAATATCTACATAGTCGTCTCCAGGGTACCATTTCTCATGTTCAGAAGGGTTACTCGGCTTACGACCATAAAATAGAGCCCTAAAACCTGGTAAATCTGCTTGATAAGACAAGAAATCCACATAATTGACTGGAGATGTAGCTGATTGCCATACAAACTTTACGTTAGTGACATTTTGAGCGCGAAATCTATTTACAATATGAATAAAGGCTGCCTTATATGCAGAATTATTTTCATAACCATTATTCCATACCAAATCAAATTCATAGCCAATTCTTAAATAGATTGTTTGTTTCGTTCTGCTTTTACAAAATTTAATCAAACGATCTATCTCATTGTCGTACTTATTCTTGGAAATATCTGCTATGTCGGCTAAATTAGTGCCGCAACTAGTATATACTGAAGTGAATGCCAAGCCGATATTTAGATCTGAATTGGGATAACTATCTGCTAATTGCCTTGTGTTAATAGGTCCTCCTCCTTTGTTGTAGTTGACCCTTTCCATTACCCCTGTATGAGGGTTTAGTTTAGTTCCATATTCCCCTTGAGGGTTTTCTCCAAGTCCTCCGTAAAAATCTACCAACTTTGTAGCACATCCGTTTGCATCTTTTTCCTCATCGTTATTGTCAAGGAGCAGGGTATACAGGTTAAGGTAAGAAGTCACTGCTGCTGGTATAGGAAAAGAGCGACTGCCATCAGAATTAGTTGTGGCTCCATAGTCTTGAATAGTTTTTAAATCCTGACCAATAGTCAATGGAATCCCATTAGTACTTTTATTTGAAGCGATGAACGTTGGCGTTGATAAAGCATCTTTCGAATTTGTCTGATATACGCTCAAATTATTTATGTTTGAACTATCATAAATTATCATCTCACCATTTGATAGCTTCCTTAGTAAATGCAACCTATATTTCGCATCATCGGATAAATCTATTTGCTTTGTTAAAAATACTGGCAATGTAGCGTTTTTTTCAGGTGATATGTTTCCAGAAAAGGCGTAATTATTAAAAAATTCATCTAAGTTAACAATAGTCTTCATCAAACCATTTATCCTGTAACCATCATAATCTGTAGGAGCAAGCCAAATGAGTCCCCTTAAATAATCATTTAATTGGAAATCGCCATCATCAAAGAGCTCAGATAATTCAGTTACATCACCATTACCCCTATCGGAAACCTGATCGTTGGATGGAGTCACGAAACTATTTGGAAATTTACCATAAGAAAAATGCCTCAACCAGTTATTCCAATCCTCTTTCCAATATGAGACTGGATCAAAGTTGTTTATTAAATCCTGTACAGGACTAATATTTGAAACAGTTGTCATCATTTGATTAGAAGAAAGTGTTTTCCACTTGTATTCCTCTCTATAATCATTATATGGTGCAAATCTATTTTTAGAATTATCGTGTTTATCGGCTCGGAATCCATCGAGATACTTGTATGACGACAATACGTCATATACATAGGCGACCTTATAATTAGTACTGTTTTGTGGTATTCCTAAAACACCTTTTTCTTTAGTAAATAATTGTCTTGTATAAATGTTAGCTTTAGTAGGTAATTGACCATCGCTAGCCTTCTCAAAGTCTACAACTTTAATACTCACACTAGGGGATCGGTTTCCACCTATAACAGTTTTTACTTGAAGTAAGTAATCTCCTACTCCTTGTGTTGATGGATTAAATTCAAAAAACCTGCCATTTCTCTCTTCCTTTACCCCAGTATTAACGTTGGTTAGGGTGTATATTAGGTTCTTACTAAGAAGTTCGTCGGAAAACATTTTCGCCAATGCCCTGTATCCCCAATAGTATGCAAAGCCATGCATGTCCCAAAGATTATCTAACGCATCCATGCACACAAACCGTGTTTTTTTATCATCTATATTTAGTGTGTAATTCCTGAGTGATTTTTTCCAAAATGTTTCACCATCATAAGTTTGAGTATGGCCCGAAGTAAAATCATATCTGTGTCTGCTACTTTGAACATAATTGTCTGCAAACTCTTCATAACCGGCTTTTAGATCAAGACAATTTGTACATTTTTCTCCGCTAGATCCTTCATATGGATTTACAGTAGTAAAAACATAGGAAATATTCGTGTTTTTCCATTCGACTCCTCCAATGATAACTTCGGAGCTTGGATTGCTTGGTTGTGAGGTGAAATATAGGGTTGCTGACCATGCTTGCTCAAAGCCAATTTTTTCTTTTGTTAATGTCCATGAACCCAATTCACTATCATATGTTCCATCCATTCCTAATTTATAAGTGTCTTCCGGGAATTCTTGCAAAGAATATGATCTTAATCGAAGCGAATACCTAGCCTGACTAGCTAGATCCATACCCTTTGGTAATCCAATTACTTTTATGGGTTTATCTGCACCAGCATTCGAAAATTCAGGAACAATGATATTACCATAAAATCCATAATCTGTTTCTAAAGGAGCATCAACTTTTATTGGGACAATAATTTTATGTACTTCATTGTTGTCAATTTGGATAAATCCAGGATGTCTATTGTTGTCATTAATAGCATTACTTTGTCTGTTATAGACTGCACCGGCACCTACCATTCCTGGAGCATCGGTTGTATCTTCTTCTGCATGAAATAATTTATCAGCAGGGACTACCTGCTTTGTAACAGAAGGTCCTTCCCATTTTAATATTGCAGTAGCACCACCACTTCTTTCATAATACTGCATTTCTAATGCTGTTTTTTCTCCAGCGACCATATTTATAGTTTTTGAATATTCCGTTGGAGCTTGATCATTCCATTTGTTAATGATTTGTTCACCGTTTACCCATAATTTCACACCATCATCTGTAATTGTGTAAAAAGTATAAGTTCCTGTTGTTGGTGCCTCAACAAAGCCTGTCCATTTAACAGAATAATTATCTTTCCCTATAAATGAAGTTGGAATTGGAGGACTATCACCCCAACTAAAATTAATAGTTGCATCTATTCTTTTTTCGACTGGCCCTGTAAAATTGATATTATCGTAATATACAGCATTTAGCCCCCCCAAATAGTCTATACTGCTGGCCTCTATACAGTTACCATTTTCATCTTTGTACAAACAAAAATCCTCAATTTCATAACCTCTGTATAATGGTGCAGTTCTATCATGGTGTCGCCTGTATGTGTCTACAAGTGAGTTTATAAGAAACCCACTTTCTGGGTATCCATCTTCTTTATTCCATTTGTAATCCCCTTCTCTCACCAGTTGCCATGGCTCATAAAGCTTACCAATACCTGAACCCACTTGGGTTGGGGTACCTAATGAAGGAGTCGAATAAGGATCATTAGCTATAGCTACATCATACACAGGTACTCGCTTCACTTTGCCACTCCATCCTGGCGTATTGGTATTATAATCTTTTGTATTGAGGTAAATCAATTCATCGGAATCAATATTCCAGTAGAATTTTTTTTCTAATGCGTTATAAGTATAACCTCCATTTCGGTTTGCAATTTTTCCTTCATTATAGATTTCTAGAAAATCCATAATCTGACCTTCAGACTTGCTTTTTCTCTGTAGTTTAGTACCTAGTATATCTGTTTTCTTGAACTTAAACTGTGCTTTATATTTAGTATTACCATTAGAAGGTACAGTAGTTCTTCGCTGTGCTATCCATGTTAGTGTATAAGAATTACTGTTAAACGGATCTTGAACCCACTCAGGATAATTTTCGACTGTGGCATCATTACTAGACACATAGTGACTCTGCACATCAAAAGGAACTTTAGGTTTAATAGCACCTGGTACAATTGATGGGTCACAGTGATAATAATACTCACGTCCTGTGGGAGCCAGCCATGTAGCCGGTAATCCTGTGATACCTGCTGGGGGTTCTGAATCAGATGTGATTACTGTAAATTCAACTTTGTCTCCCATAGTACACTGGACTGTTTCTGGTGTTACCGTTACTGGCGAAGAAAAAGTATATGATCCTCTCACACTTCCATCGGGCTTAGTCACTTTCACTAAGACATTTGAAGGGTTTGTGGGAGCTTTTATTACGAAATTATCTCCTGCTAAATATGGGCCATCAGGCCCTAAAGTGATATCGATGGATGGTTTTCCGCTTTCCGTTTCTGGGGACTGTACTTGGTAACGATATAAATAATATTGTTCTGGTGGTTGTGAGCCTGTAGATAATTTACCAAACGGGCCTAAATTCTGACTGTAAGACTCGTGAAGATTAAATGATTCTATAGTACTCACAAAATAAAGGAATGGAAAACTATTGTAATTTTCATATTCTAAAGTAACACTCTGTTCAACAGTACTTTGAATTATTTTTTTTGGTAAGAGAGATACATCGGAGAAGATTTCTGAAGCTTCTTTTATGACCAATGTTTGGTGTTCAGGTGTTGCATCAATAGCCCCATCATCCGTAACATAGTAGTACTGCCCAAATAGCTGATATGGTGTTAGGTTTTTATGTACTGCGCCTGGGATAGTAACAAACTTTACATGAGCATCTTTAACAGTCATTTTTGCCACCGCAGGCATAATTGGCATTGTTATGCACTTTTTGTTAGGAATAAGGGAACAATCTTCTGCATGAGTTAAATATGCATCTATAGCTTTATTAAAGTCCTTCTGATTAGCATTTATTGGGTTGGCAATTTTTTCTGGAAGAGGTATCTCTCCATTTGTTTGATATTTGAACTGAGGAGCTAAATTTATATTTGGAGATGTAGCAGCATGATATGCTAAAAAAGTTCCAACTGATAATACATATACTCCACTTAATCCCAATAAGGTTGCATAATTAAAAATAGCTTCAGAGCCAAAAATAGATGGAGCTAAAACAGCAAAATTAGCAAAACCAGCTGTTAAAACGATACCAGCAACTACAAGTGCAACCGCCTCAACATCGAAGGCAGTATCCCACCAAGTGGCACTCTTAGGTCTATTATACAAATGCTTGATATCAGTACTTAGTATTTGACTTTCAGAAAAACTCCAACCAGAAGCATAATAGCCATATGCATCCCAACTCTCTTCTTCATTTTTAAATTCTTGGTTAAAACTATCATCTGTTTTGGCGCCATAAATCATAAAATTATTGTTTGTGAAATCATAGCCAAAGTTAGGGGGACTGTTTATTAGAGAAGGAATCCCTTGTAATGTATGTGGCCTATTATAGACCTCCAATTGTACAGCGCCGTTACTATTAAGGTCTTTACTATTAATACCGTAAATAATATTCTTGTCTTTTCCTGCGATATAAGTTTCTTTATTTACAAGGAGCATTTCATTTGCAAAAATGTGTTCACTTGCATTAAACGTTCGCTTGTGAATCCCTGTGATAAATTCCACAGGGCCTCCTTCTACAATCACCGAGCCGTCTGACTGCCACGTAATCGTAGCACCATGAGGATTAGAAATGGTTGGGGGGGTATAGTCATTTCCTTGAGCATACAAAGATGTACTCAAGAAAATCATCACGACTATAAACAAATAGTGTTCTATAAATTTAGTTATTATAGTTTTCATAATTTTTTTATTAAAAATATTACCCCTAATTTTTTAACTGCTCCTCAATCGCTATCAACCTTTTCAATAATGCTTGATTTAGCTGTTGTTGATTTTCTATTTTCTTCTCCTGATTTAGAGTGTACAAGGTCAACTCTTCAATTTTCTTTAATAAATTGATAATCATTCCTTTTGACTTTAAACCGTTTTCTTTTACTTCTTCCATAGAACTAATATTTGGAAGATGTTTGTTCTTACGAATATATTTATCAAGTTCACTCAACTTCATAAGATCATAATCTTCTTCAAATACATAATCTGGCCAATCTTTCCAACTTGAAGTAAAAGCATACGTTACGTCTTCTGTAACAATTCCTTTTTCTACCCATAGTAGTGCATCTTCGTATCCCTCTTTAGACGGAAAAACTGTAGGGTCAATACCTTTAGGACCAATATGCACTGCTCCTGATACGGTAAGTGCCACGCTATCTACAACATGATGGGTATTAATAGCTAATTGTGCCATAGAGTTTGTGACACCGTCTTTGGCGAAATTTCCAAAAAGGAGTGGCTTGGTCAAATCATTACTATTATTTAAAACAAAAACTGAGTGGTTATCTAAATATTGGACACCTGTAATTGGGTTTGTATTAGCATCGTCTTCATAGTCAATTACAGCAATATTATCAAAGCCTGCTTTACTACCCGCATCATGACCAATAAATACGTGACTTTTTCCATTCAAATCTATTTCATTACCAGCGTCACGTCCTATTTTTAAAGCATCAGTACCAATAATTGAATACCCTTCTTCAGATGCTACTTGACCATTAATTTCCAATTTGTTTATGATTACTTTTCCATTGCCTCTTGCTTTTAAATTCAGGTTTTGGTTTTCATTACTTCCAGTAGCATAGATTGTATTATACCCAAAACCAATTCCTTGAGTACCATTAGAGTGACGAAATTCTATTCCTTTGGCAGAGTCAAAACCACCTGTAACATACATACCGGGAACATTGCTTGGATGAGTACCGGTTCTGGTCGAGCCATATACATCAAGTACGCTTGTTAGTCCAAAACTATCTCTCAAAGGCATATGCCCTATACCTACACTTTTGTTATTTCCTTGAAAATATACAAACCTTTTTTTGTCCTTTCCTCTAAAAACAAATCCATAGCTTGGAGCAATATTTTCGCCAAGATACATTTCAAAATCACCTTCTTTCTTAATCCGCATTGTTGCTCCTTCTAATTCTTCGTTTCCTGTTATTAAATGAATACTCCCTCCTACAAGTTTTATCTTAGATTCAAGAACCTCAGCTTCACCGGTTACAGCTGCCTGTGAACCTTTTGCGAAGTTTGCAGAAAGAGCTGTTGGACTACTTACATGGCCATGACTCAATACAAGTCCACCATCTTCATCTGATATGTCGATATAGTTGTTACCTTCATTCAAGTTTGCTCCCCCAGAGCCTTCTCCAGAGGCTTCTCCCCAAACCAACTTCCCTTCTGAATCTGACAAAAGAGCTTGGCCTTCTGTTCCGCTTGCACCGCTACTATCATGGAACTTGCCCGTAATTTGGGCACTACCTTCCACCGAAAGACTTTGTGTTGGATTAGAAGTTCCCACACCAACTTTCCCTTGATTGCTTACAAAAAACGAAGCTCCAATAGTCGATTCTCCTCCAATGATCACAATTTCAGATGCGTTAAAAACATAGCCATTCTCCTGCGTTTTAGCTCCGTTCTCAAAAATATAACGTACTTCATCACCTTTAATATTAGGGTATACAGCATCGCTATATTCACCGCCTACGTTTGAAGTTTGAATTATTGGGCTGGTATAAACCAAAACACCGCCTTTATATATTTTAAAGACACCACCCCCAGCTCTTTTAAAACAACAATCACCACGGTTTTGAATTTTCAGTTCCGAAAAAGAATATGCATCAGCAAACGCATAACCAACTCCCCAATCCAAAGCAGAATTTACATTTCTAATATGGTTAGAACCACCTCCTGTTTCAATACTTCCATTAAACAACTTACTGTTTGAAGCATGAGATTGTGTCGCATTATAAAGGCTAATTCTACTTGCATCAAACGTTTCTAAGTTATCAATTAGTACTACTTCTACTTCTGGAGCTGAATCTGTTTGACCTCCTACTGTAAAACTGTTTACAACAACTAAATCGTTAAGGTCTACTTCAGTTGAAGATGATTCTCCCCAAACCAACTTCCCTTCTGAATCTGACAAAAGAGCTTGGCCTTCTGTTCCGCTTGCACCGCTACTATCATGGAACTTGCCCGTAATTTGGGCACTA
>Ga0209533_1000995_pt1 | contig 26845 bp, 23 predicted proteins | sample COG_04_FD_184748 | JGI IMG/M metagenome (GOLD analysis project Ga0209533, IMG submission 184748) | Pelagic Microbial community sample from North Sea - COGITO 998_met_04 (SPAdes) (version 2) | ecosystem: Environmental > Aquatic > Marine > Neritic zone/Coastal water | place: Helgoland, sampling...
CCGATCTTCCACTTCCTATTTTCTATAGCTCTTAGCTGAGTGTATGCAAGTAATTGCCTGTATCCTGGTGTATCATGCCAAGGTTGATTGTTATCTCCACCATTTGATAGACATTTATTATGATTATGCCACCAAGCATCATTTGTACTTACCGAAATAATATTAGCTCCTTTTACAGAAAACTCTCCTATAAACTCACCATAAATAGATTCATAACAAATAGTTGGGGCAACAACTGCGTTTCCTATTTTAAAGTTTTTTGGAGCAGTTTCTGTTCCAAGTGCCCCACTTGTTCCACCCAAATCAAAAAATGACTCTAGCGGCTTTGTAATGAACTCAAATGGTAAAGTTTCGGTACCTAATACCAGTTTCATTTTATGATAGATAGAAACCGAATCGGATTGATTAATCAGTAATGTTGAATTGTATGATTCATAGAAACCTCCTCTATCCATTTCTTTAGATGCAGAAGAATTTTCTTTATCAAAAAAAGCATGTGTTGATGCTCCAGTTAATAAGCTGATTTTTGGATATTTTTTCAGAAAAATTTGTGTCATTTGTACTTCATCAGAATATTCAATTTGATTCTCTTCCAATGAGTTTGGCAATGCAGTTTCTGGAGCAATAATCAATCTTGTGTTTTCATCTATAGAGCTTTCAACTACTTTCAATAAATTCCTTGTTTGCTCAAGTGCTGTTGGTCCTCCATCAAATTTTTCATATGGATCGATATTTGGCTGAGACAATACAACTCCTATTGTTGGATTGTTTTCACCTGTATCAACTCCATTCAAAATAATGTAGGACAAAGAGATTGGTAGTACTAAAAGTGCAACAATTAAAGCCAATTGTCCTTTTAAAGCTTTGATACTATGCTCTTTTCTATATTTTTTCCAGATTGAGAAAGCTATTAAATTAATTAATATGACCCAAAGCGAACCTCCTTCTACTCCTGTAAACTCATACCATTGAATAATATTAGGAAATCCTGCAAAAGCATTCCCAAAAGGAAGCCATGGATGAGAAAGCGGCCAATTATAGTCTATCCATTCAAAGGCCAATATATTTACTACAAAAGCTATGTAACCTTCTTGTTTTCCAATATATCTTCTTGTTAAATGAAAAAACCAAAAAGGTATTGCTACCAAAGCTGACCCAAGTACAAAGGCTAATATTGATCCTTCGGGAGATGAATGATAAATCCACCATGTAGAGATTAAATTAAAAAGAATGAAAATTATTAGAGCATGAACGTATACTTTCCATGAAGACAATTTCTTAACTAAAATCTCCTCTTCTAAAATCAAAAAAGGAACTAGAGCAATAAAAATTACCGGAAAAAATCCCGTAATCTCTACCCATGATAATCCTAAAATTAAACCACTTGATATTGATAGGGCGAAACGTTTTCCCATGTTATCTTTCTATTCTATTTTTAAATCTTAATAATAATGAAGGTAATAAAACCAAGTTACACAACATTGCTACTAAAAGCGTAATAGACACTAATATACCTAACGCCTGTGTACCTCCATAACTTGAAGCAATGAATATTGAAAACCCAAAAAACAAGATGATTGACGTATAAAACATACTCACACCAGTTTCTTTTAACGCATTATAAACTGCTATACTAATGTCGTTATTATTAAGCTTTAACTCCTGTTTAAACTTTGCCAAAAAGTGAATAGCGTCATCTACTGCAATTCCAAGTGAAATACTAAAGACTAGTATTGTTGATGGCTTTAAATCTACTCCAAAATAACCCATTAATCCTGCTGTAAATAGTAACGGAATAATATTCGTTACAACTGAAATTAAAACTATCCAAAAAGACCTAAATAAAAACGCCATTAATAAGGCGATTCCAAAAATTGCCAATAATAAACTAATCAATAAATTAATAATCAGGTACTTTGTTCCTTTAGCAAATGGCACAATAAATCCTGTAACCTTATTCCCTATAAAAGTATTCTCAATAGCCTGTTCAAGATTTTCAAGATCGTTAAACGCAATCTCAGAATAATCTAATCCATCTAAATCATACTTTTCGTATAGTGGACTTTCTGAGTTTCTTAAAATTGATAAATATGAATATTCAACTGCTCTAAAGTGATACATCATTGAATCCATGTAGGCCACTTTTTCTTCTTTATCACCATTCTTAACCTTATCTAAATAAGACAAAATTTGAGCTTTATCAGGATTAAGAATCTCATCAATTTTAGGAACAACAGTATTAATAATACTATCCAATTTATCGATACCTACATCTTTTATCTGTGAAGTAATTCGTGTTTTTGTCCCACTAGAATCCATAAACATACTTAAAGATATTCCTACTGTTGTAATAGTATCTTTATCGAGTCTTTTAGATATTGCTCGCAAGTATCTGTTCTCAGGTATTTGATAATCTTCTGGATCACCTTTATATATAACCGATTGATTTACAAACTTTAGAGCATCAACCATAGAGGTTGTTCTAGATACTTCATTAAATGATTCTAAATATCTCTGAACACTATCAATCTTAGTTAATACACTTCTTCTAAATCTATTTTTTTTGGTTTTAACATCCAATACAACCTCAAAAGGCATTGTTCCTGCAAGGTTTTCCTGAAATACAATTAAATCTGTTTTCACCTTATCCCCATTTGGTAAATCGTCAACCATTTTCCCTGATGGCTTAAGAAAAGAAATTCCAAAAATACAGATCACAACCAGAATACCTGAAGCCCAAAAAACTTTATTTTTTTTGTGCCTTACAGTATGTCTCAAAATAGATAGTAACCTTCCTATCCAGTTTTTCTCAAGGTGCTTCATGTGCCTCTCTTTTGGTGGCTTAAAAAAGCTGAACAAAATTGGGATAAGTAAAGTAGTTAGCAAAAACAAAAGAAGGATACTAAAGAAAGCTACTGAACCAAATTCTGCTAATAAACTACTGTTTGTAAAAATAAAAGTACCGAACCCAAATGCAGTTGTTACATTGGTAAGGAAGGTAATATGACCTATTTTTGTAATTACATTTTTAAGTGCGTATTGCTTATCATTTGATTCGAGATAAAGTTGTTGGAATTTATTTACCAAATACACACAGTTAGGTATTCCAATTACAATAATTAATGGAGGAAGTAATCCCATTATTACAGTCAACTTATAGTTTAGTAATCCAACAATTCCCATAGACCATACAACACCAATCATAACGATAAGCACTGATATCCCTACAACACGAACAGATCTAAAAAAGAAAAATAACACCAAAATGGTTATAAGCAAAGATAATATCATGAATTTAGCTAGCTCCGAGCTAATCTTCATCATGTTATTTGCTCTTATAAAAGGTAGTCCGGTATAGTATATTTCACCTTGAAACTTACTTTGGTATTTCTCACCAATCTCAGTTATTTTAGTAACAAAAGTTCCCCTTTCCTTTGAATTGAAAAAATCGGGATTGACCATGAGTAGCATGGCATGAAAATTCTCTTTATCATTAAACACACTTCCTTTGTAAAAAGGCAAGCTTCTTATTTTCTTATTAATAGAATCTAACTCAGCTTTGGTTTTAACAGTATCTGGTGATATTGGTAAAATTGCAAAAGGCTTATTACTATCGGGCTTTTCGATTGTATAAAAATTGGCTTCAGAAAAAGAAGAGTCAATTCCTTCGATTTGTGATAATTCTTTACCAAATTTCTTCCAATTGTTAAATTTTTCAATTGTATAAAATTCAGAATCTTTTACACCAATAAGAATATTAAACCCATCGTTACCAAACATCTCCTTAAACTCAAGGTATGCAATGTTGTCAGGGTGATCCTGAGGAAGTAGTTTTGGCATTTCATAATCCAACTCGACAGAGGTGGCAGCATAATATGCAAAGAAAGATGTTATTAACGCTAAGAATAACAGGATTGGAATCCTAAAACTTAGAATAAAATGTGCAAGTTTTTCTCCCAAAATTTTTTTTTTAAATTTAATAAAAAATGGCTAACCTTTTGCAAAGTTAGCCATTATCATTAACGTTCCTAGTATGTAATTACTTTTTAAGTAACTTGGTAATCATTTTATCAATATCCGCATTGATTTCTTCAGCCATTTCAGCATCAATTAAAATTCTTCCACTGTGCTCATCATAAATTACTTTTTTTCTTGAAGCAATTTCAATTTGTCTTTGTGGTGGTATACTAATAAATGATCCTCCAGACGCACCTCTTTCTACAGGTACAACTGCTAGTCCATTTTTAGCTCCTCCTCTAATTCTTCTGTAAGTTCTTAGTAATCTTTCATCTACCTTTTTCTCCTCTTTCTCAGACTTACCTTGTAAGATTTTTTCTTCGTTCTCAGTTTCAGAAATTATTTCATCTAATTCCTTGTTCTTAAGATCTAATAAATCTTGTTTTTCTTTCAGCTTTTCAGCAGCCTCAACTAAAACATCTTTTTTACTTTCAATCTTAAATTTAAACTCTTTAATCTTTTTATCGCATAATTGAATTTCAAGTTCTTGAAATTCAATTTCCTTTGATAAAGAATCAAACTCTCTATTGTTTCTTACGTTTCCTTGTTGAGTCTTATATTTTTCGATTATTTCTTTAGCATCAACAATCATGTTCTTTCTATCAGAAATAGTAGTCTCAACTGATTCTAATTCAGTTTCAATATTATCTCTTCTAGTAGTTAAACCAACAATCTCATCTTCCAAATCTCGAACTTCCAAAGGTAATTCCCCTCTGATTGTTCTAATCTTATCAATACTTGAATCGATAAGTTGAAGCGTATAAATAGCTCTTAGCTTATCTTCTACCGTTTGAATTTTTTTTGCCATAACTTTATTACCTGATGAATTTAGAACTGCAAATGTACACATTTATTGATTAATCACGTTAATATTTAAGGAGGTTTTTGGGTAAAGCATACAAATCATTACTTTTTTATTGTTAGGCTCGTATACTTTTTACCCTTTTTTTGAGAATAATAGTGTAATTAAATTATTACATTTACGACTGTCATAACAGATAATGATATGACAATTAAAAGCGAATACATCTATGAAAATTAATTTTACAATACTTATTACTGCCACTTTGTTGGTTTTAAATTCATTAACTGGGCTCTCTCAAAATGATAGAACTAACTTTTGTGATCACGACCACGAATTATACGAAAGAGTTAAAACTGATCCTGAATTTAAAAGAGAAATTGACTCCGTAGAGGCTGTTCAAAATTCTGCAATTGCAAATTACATCTCAAATAATTCTGCAAACAGAGCTGGTACAATTTATTATATTCCTATTGTATATCACATACTTCACGAAGGTGGATCAGAAAACATATCAGATGCACAAGTAAAATCTGACTTGGATGACTTGAATGATATTTTTAGAAAGAGAAATGCTAATGTTGGGAATGTTATTCCTCAATTCAGAGGTATTTCTGCAGATATCGAAATCGAATTTAGATTTGCACAAAAAAAGAATGACGGGAGTTGTTTTAGTGGAATCACAAGAACCTTCAACTCTTCGGCTGCCAATACTGGAGGAAACACTGCTGCAGATGCTGTAAAAGCAACTCATGGTGATTTTCCTGGAAACAAGTACTTGAACATTTATATAGTTAAGAGTTTTGGTACTTCTGGTGCTGCTGGGTACACTTTTAGACCTGGACCTCCTTACCAAGCCGATATGAGAAACGGAATTCATGTACTTAACACTTATGTTGGTAATATTGGAACATCTACTCAACAAGGGTTTAACACTACAATAGCACACGAAGCTGGTCATTGGTTTAATTTACCACACACATGGGGAAACTCTAATAACCCGGGGCTTGCTAGTAATTGTAATGGTGATGATGGAGTAGCAGATACACCAAACACTATTGGATGGACAAGCTGTAGTCTTTTCGGAACTTCATGTGGGAGTCTTGATAACGTAGAAAACGTTATGGAGTATTCTTATTGTTCTAAAATGTTTACTGAAGGTCAAAAAACTAGAATGAGATCTGCATTACTATCTGGTGTTGGAGGAAGAAACAATTTAATAAGTGCTGCTAACCAAGCTGCAACAGGAGTTTTTTCTGACATTATTTGTAAAGCTGATATTTATACAGAAAACACAACTGTTTGTCAAGGAAATCAAGTTCAATATTACGATAACTCTTACCACAATGCTACTAGTTGGAATTGGAGCTTTCCTGGAGGAACTCCTTCATCAAGTAATATAGAAAACCCAGTAGTTGTTTACAATAACCCTGGTAGACACACTGTAAATTTAACTGTTTCTAATGCAAGTGGAACTAAAAGTGTAGCCAAACAAAGATACATCAGAGTTGTTTCATCTTGGGGTGCATCTGTGCCATTTAGCGAAGGTTTTGAGACAAGTGAATTTCAATTTGAAGATAATTGGGAAAACACATCTGGAGATACATCATACTGGAAACTTAGCAACTCAAGTGCTAGTGGAAGTAAAAGCGCAATGCTTAATAACTTTAATATCATTAATGGAGCAACAAGCGAACTAGGGAGTAGAACCTACAACCTTTCTGGAATGAGCTCAGCAAACTTATCATTTAAATATGCATATGCACAAAAAAGTACAACTTCTGGTGAAGTAGTACAATTGCTAGTATCAAGTGATTGTGGTGAAAATTGGGTTATTGCAAGAGGAATAAATCAAAATACTGGTTCAACAGATTCTGAGTTTTTCCCAACAAACTGGTCTAATATAAGCTACAACATTAACAATAGTTATTTCTCTGCAAATTTTAGATTTAAAATAAGAATAGTAAGTGGTGGTGGAAACAACTTTTTTATTGATGATATAAATATAAGCTCAACTGTTGGAGTTGAAGAAACAAATTTCTTATCATCAGCTACTATTTATCCTAATCCAATGATTAGTAACGCTTCTTTGTCTCTAGATTTAATTAAACAATCAGAAGTCTCAGTAAACTTAATTAATGCTTTAGGACAAACAGTGAGTGTATTATCTGCAAGAAAAACATTGAACGAAGGAAATACTACTTTTGAAATTCAAAAAAACCAATTATCAAAGGGTGTCTATTTTATACAAATAAATGTGAATGGAAACATGAGCATGAAAAAATTGATTATCAACTAATCCTGAAAAAGGCAAAGCATAAAAAAACCGACTCGATATTATCGAGTCGGTTTTTTTTATGTTTAATAATTTCCACTTTTTTAGTTCGCATCAAATACTTCTTGTATCACATCTTTGTACATGTGACCAAATTGTGCTAAGCACCATACCTTTAATACTAAAGCTTCGTTTGGCTTAACCCATTTAACTGCTTTTTTAAGTTCTTTTCTGAAAAGATATTTGTCGAAACTTATTTTACTGAGAATAGTTTTACTTAGTTCTAACATGATTATCGTCTTTTGTTGAGTCTAATTTACGTCAAAAAGTCTAATCTATTGCATGAGCTTAATAAAAGTTATCAAATTTTAACATTTGACAAATTAACATTTAATTAACTCTTTGCAATCCAGCCTTTAACCTATTCAAAGTCTCTTCTTTCCCAAGTATAGATGCAATCTGGAACATTGATGGACCCATTCCTTTACCAGTAACCAAAACCCTGAAATTAGGCAGTACAGCTCCCATTCCTACTTCATTGTCAGTAAGGTATTCCTTAAATGCAACCTCAACATTCTCTGCAGAAAAATCATTTATCCCTTCGAACTTTACGATTAATGCTTCAATAATAGCTGGAGTAGTTTCTTTCCACTTCTTTTTAATAGTTTTAGCATCAAATTCTGAAGGAGCTTTAAAATAAAAGTCGTCTTCGGTCATATCAGCAACAAAAACAGCCCTCTCCTTCAATAACTCAGAAACTTTAGCTAAGTATTCATCTTCTACTTCAAAATCAATAAGAGGCTTTAATAATGAAGCTAACTCTTCGTTAGATTTCATTCTCAAAAACTGCTCATTAAACCATTTTGTTTTTACTGGGTCAAATTTTGCTCCTGACTTCCCTACTCTTTCTAGAGAAAAAGCCTGAACTAATTCTTCTAAACTAAATATCTCTTGTTCTGTTCCTGGGTTCCATCCCAAAAACGCCAACATATTTACAAATGCTTCTTTAAAATATCCATCCTCTCTGTATCCTGATGAAATTTCTCCGTTTGCAGGATCTTTCCATTCTAATGGGAATACTGGAAAACCTCCTTTTGCTCCATCTCTCTTGCTTAATTTCCCTTTACCATCTGGCTTTAGGATTAATGGTAAGTGAGCAAATTTTGGCATAGAATCTTCCCATCCTAAATATTGGTATAACAATACATGAAGTGGTGCAGATGGCAACCATTCTTCTCCTCTAATTACGTGAGTAATTTTCATCAAATGATCATCCACAATATTTGCTAAGTGATAAGTTGGTAATCCATCAGATTTGAATAAAACCTTATCATCCATGTTAGCAGTATTAACTACCACCCATCCTCTAATCTCATCATGAAACCTTACTTCTTCATTTCTTGGAAGTTTCATTCTTATTACATAATTCTCTCCGCTTTCAATTCTTTGTGTTACTTCATCAGCTGATAAACTTGTTGAGTTTTTTAAATATTGACGAGTAATCGCGTCATAAGCAAAGGTCTTCCCCTCTTTTTGACTTCTTTCTCTTGCTTCGGTTAATTCTTCTGAAGAATCAAAAGCATAATATGCTCTGTCGTTATCCAACAAATAGTCTGCATATTCTTTGTACAAATGCATTCTTTCGGATTGCTTATAAGGACCATATTCTCCTCCTACTCCTTGTCCTTCGCTATGAGGTATTCCAGCCCAATTCAATGAGTTAATCACATATTCCTCTGCTCCTTCAACAAATCTTTTTTGATCTGTATCTTCTATTCTTAAGATGAAATCTCCTCCGTGTTTTTTTGCAAATAAATAATTGAACAATGCTGTTCTTACTCCTCCAATATGAAGCGGGCCTGTTGGACTAGGTGCAAATCTTACTCTTACTTTTTCTGACATTTTGTTGTCTTTTATTTCTTTAAAAATTATTTTACTCTACTCATTTTCATGGCTTTCAGCATCCAAGTTGGCAAACTCTTTTCTGGATTCCTTTTCTTAAGATTGATGTACCAACCTATTTTTTTCATCAATGGAACCTTGTGCGTTTCTACAAACTCAATAAGTGCTCCGTCTGGATCTTCTATGTAAGAAAATCTTCCAGCAGCTTCTCCCATATCAAATGAGTTGTCGCTATCTACTGTAAAAGGAAATCCTGCTGATTCACAGTCCTTTTTAAGCATATCCATTCTTTGTACATCAAAACATAAGTGAATGAATCCCCAATCTCCCCAAAATCTGTTTTCAAATATTTTTCTTGGGCTCCCTCCTATTTCTTGAACTAATTCAATTGTAGTTGGCCCTAATAATTTTGCAAATGCTCCTACTTTGTCTTTCTTGTGAGACAACTGAACTCTTCTAAAAGTTTTTCCTCCAGAAGGCAATCCTTTGAAACAGGAGAATTCTGCTGTTTCATCAAAATCAATAGTTTCGTAACCCAATACTTTTTTGTAAAGTTTCAATGATTTTTCCATATCAGATACTCCCAAAATTGCTCCTGCAACTCCACCAGTTTTTGCTGGATGCTTAGTATCTACAAAAAATCCTTTTCCCTCAACAATATTAAAAATATTTCCGTTTGGATCCTTGATAAAGAAATTTTCTTCTCCAGCAGGATTTTTAGTAATGTCTCCTAAAATATCTACTCCTTTTTTGGTTAAAAAATTGAAAGTAGCTTTTACATCTCTTGATTTAATCTTACAACTATAGATACCTAAATCTCCTAATTGAATATCAAAAGCAGCCTTTTCTGTATTACGAGAAGTATATTGCCATATCTCAAATCCACCTCCGCTTTCCATATTTAGGGCAAGAGTTGCAGTACGACTTTGTACTTTATTTCCAGTATAATCAATCATCAAAGGAGCTTCTGCAGCTTCTTCAAATACTTTGATATCTATCCCAAACATTTCTCGGTACCAAGCAAAAATCTTTTCTACATCAGGAACTCCTATTCCCATTTGCTGTATACCACTAATTATCTTCTCCATTTTGTTGGTTTTGAATTAGGTTGCAAAGATAGTATTTTAGTCTGTTTTTGTAATTGAAAATATAAAATTCCGTTCAAACGAAACTTTTGTCTCGTGCACTTTCAAAAATTCAAGTTTATTTTTACTTGCTATCGCCTTAATTGTTTCAATCTCGCAATCTTCTGAGAGTATCATTAAAACACTAGAATTTGGAATAAATGCAATCAATTGTAAAAACAGGTTTTCGAAATAGATAAAATCCTCTCCACAAAACCAAGCTCTCTCTTTCATTTCTGAAGGATTCTTGGGATAATAAGGTGGATTAATTATAATATAATCGAATTCTTTTTGTGAAATATTCTGAAATAAATCAGAGAATAAAGCATTAACTTTTAGCTCATTTTTACTGGCTGCTGTATTTAAAAAATCAATAGCTGTTGGATTTATATCACTTGCTGTTACAACTCCTCCCTTAGAGGCTGCAAACAAAGAAATAATACCAGAACCACAACCTAGTTCTAATATAGATTTATTAGTTAAATCAAGCTCATTAATAAAGTCCAATAAAATCTTTGTACTAATTGTAAAGTGTGGTGGGAAAACATCTGGATGAACCAAAACCGAGACATCTTTGTATGAATATTCTCTGGGTTTACTGTGGTATTTATTAAACAGAAACTTAAGAAATGGATGAGATATTTTTTTTATAAAAGCTCTCATTTATTCTGTGTAAAACCCTTCAATTTCTGGCTGGCGGTACTTCCATAATCTAAGCCATACTTTAATTTCATATGGATATGCATACCATCCCAATTTATATCTTGTAACAGCTGTTGTTCTAACTATTGCTCTTTTAAACTTAGTAATTCTAAAATCTGATACAGTAGGAAAAACTCCGTTTAATACTGTTTCAAAATTCTTAATTCTACTAATCATTCTTGGGGTTAACCAAGGTGTAAGTGGATTTTTTCTTAAGTCAAAATTCTCCCAAACTGGAGAAATCCAATCTTTTAATCTCTCAGGGAAATTAAATCCTGCTTCGGTAATCGTTTTATATAATTCTGATCCTTCGGTTGGCACTGGACTGTACAAATAAATAATAATCTCAGCCTCAGGGTTTATTTTTTTAATCTTTTTAATAAAATTGATATCCCAATTTATTTGATCAAATACTTTTTGTTCAGTTTCTAATGGTAATCCTAAAACGAAAGATAATTCAGGAATAATATCAGCATTTCGCATTCTTAATACAAACTCCTCAATCATTGCTCCTGTTTGAGTCCCTCCCTTATTCATTTGCTTAAGAACTTCATCATTTCCTGTCTCTGCTCCCAAGAATATCATTTTACAACCTGCTTCACGCATCAGTTGTAATTCCTCATCCGAATATTTATTTAATGTATCTATTCTTCCTTCTCCCCACCATTGGATTCCATCATCCTTTACCAATTCACAAAAAGCCATTACTCTTTTACGAGAAGTGAAAAAGTTATTATCATGAAATTCTATCGCATCAATACCGTATTTATCCTTAAAAAACTTAACATCTTTATAAATAGACTCTGCTGATTTCCCTTGCCACCTTGCATTATAAATAGGCACAACTGCACAAAAAGAACAAGAAAAAGGACATCCAATACTTGAGTGGTATGAAAACGTTTTGTTACCCATGAATGTTTTAGACAAATAACCCTCTAACGGATAAAACTCATTAAGGTATTCGTAAGGTAAATCAGGTAATTTATCTTGATTTAACAAAGCTTCTTTTGCAGTCTTCGTTATTGTTTTATTCTCTTCTAAGTAAATAAGGTTTTTAATCTTAGGAATCTCTTCTACATTATTTTCCTCCAAAGCTCCAATTAAAGAGGGGAAAGCAACATCACCTGGTCCAGTTACAATGTAATCTACATATCCAGAATTGATTGAAACCTTATATTGGTTAGCAGCAAAATATCCACCCCAAACTGTTATTGAATCTGGAAATTGTTCTTTGATTTTTTTTGTAAAAGGAATAGCTTGTTGAAGCTGAGGACCAGGCATTACAGTAGAACAGAAATATTTAAATTCGCCTGTTTTAAAATAGTTTTCAATAGTCTCAAATGGATCTTTCTCTAAATTACCATCTACAAAAACGTACTCAAACTTACCATGGATGGATGCTCCAACTTGAAGTATAGAATTAGGAATTCTATGCTTTGCATTAGCACTTCTGGGATTGAATATGATTATTTTATTTTTCATTTACTTTTTACAAAAATGTTTCCGTGAAGTCTTTCTTTTTGAAGAGAGTTTATAATATCAATCATCTTTTGAGAGCTAATCCATTCACTTATCTCAAATTTAGGTTTTTCATTTAAGTTATAATTGAATTTGTAGCTGTCATTTTTAAATAAATTTAGAATCTCTATGGTTTCGGTAATAAATCCTCCTGTAAACTCGAATTCTATCAAAGGAATAGATTTAGTTAAAGCAGATAGCACTTCTAATTCATATCCTTCAATGTCTATTTTACAAAAGTCTGGTGTTCCATGATCCTCAATTAAACTATCTAAAGTTTTAACCTTTACAGTTTCTGTTTTAGTCCATTTTAAATCTTCAGTCTCAAAATAATCGATAAATGATTGTGAAAATGTAGCAACTTCAACATGATTAGCAAGCTGTAATTCTTTTTCTTCATTTTTAGAACCAACTGCAAATTGAAAACATTTAAAGTTGTTGTTTTTAATCTTTTTCAGCTCTTTAATACAGCTTGACTGTGGTTCAATCGCAATAACTTTTGCGCCTAAACTAAGAAATATTTTACTCTTGAATCCAAGGTTAGCTCCAATGTCAAAACACAAGTCGCTAGTGTTTATTAAGCTATTATAAAATTGCTTCTGCCTCCTATTCTCCCTTATGTTTTTTAAATAGTTTAGCATTATTTCAAAGGTATTTTTAATTCTCTAACAGTATAAAAACCAAGTCCTCTTCCTTGATCTGAAAGATAAACAATTGTATTTCTATTTATACAAACCGGCTTTAGTTTATTAGAATTAATAAAAGTCATCTGCTTACCATGATAGTAAATCTGATTATCAATCAACTCAATATTATCAATAGACTGACTGCTAATAGCTTCTTTGAAAACAAATTCTTTCTCACCTTCTACACTCCAATACTTAGCTGACAACTCTGATTCATTGACATCATAATCATAGATTAATCCAGGTTGATTTTCTGAGGTAAAATAATCCTCTGGAATTAGTTTCTCCTGCTTAGCAAATATAATAATTGAGACGAGTATTGATAGACCTAATAGATATCGTAGTTTATTAAATGTGATTTCTCTAAAAAAGAGAAGAAAGAGAATTGATAGATAAAACAAGGTTTTAATAAAGGGGAAATTAAAACCTATAAATAAGGAAACTGGCAAATTGCTCATTAAAAAAAGTAAGATGAAAAACACCACTGAACGAACCTTAAAAACCTTGTTGTATTGCAATAAAAGTATAGCCATAAACAATACTAAAATCATAGAATAGGAACTCCCATAAGATGAAAAAAGCATTGCAGCAAATATCCAATAGCAAAACTGGATTAGCAGCTCCTTCTTTTGAATTGCTAAAAGAACTCCAACCATCATAAGAAGAGATTTAAACCCTAACAATATTCCTTTGTACAAAGGATAACTATCATAAATTGGATTTGGATTATAGTTCGGATGAAACACAAAATAGTGTTTTAATAATTCATCTACCGATTGATAATGAGGAACGAATTCAGCATAAATTTCACCACTTAAAGCTTTAGGTAGAGCCTCCATCAAATAGAATTTCCATACTTCAAAATCTACAAATATTAAGCTGAATAAAAAGAGTATAAAAACTCCAACAATAGAGTGAATAAATGGCCTAAACTTCCTATTTAATATTAAGAATAAAAGCAAAAATATCGGAAATACTTTTAGACAAATTACAATAGACCAAAACAAGGCAACTTTTATATTGTTTCCATTTTTTAAAGCGAAATAACCTTCAGAAAGAAGAAAGAACAATAATAAATAAACTTGCCCAAACAGTAATCCATTGGTAATAGGAATCGCTACAATTAGAAGGATTAAAATTAAATATTGAGGCTTAATTTTAATCCTAACAAACCATTTATTAATTGAATAGGAGAATAATAAAACACTTAAAGTATTAAACACAATTTTAGCTGAGTAAGCAGGCAGAAAAGTGAATGGATAAAAGAAGACCGATAAAAAAGGAGTGTTGGGAGCATAGCTCAAATATAAATCGGGATAACCGAGTTGGGCAATGTTTTGATTAAAAATATGAGGGAAATATAATTCAGAATTACCCCCCCCCTTGACCTAAAAAATATGCTCCAAAATAATAATTGCCAAAATCATGAATAGAATAATCCTTAAAAAAGAAAACAGCTATTACGCCTAAGAATAGTAGGATTACAAAAACACTATTTGTTTTTATCCAGTTCATTTAAAGGTGATTAACTTCTATTAGACTTTTCTCCCTTACGCTTGAAGAAACTGCTAATCCTGTAACTGGCGCGTATCTTTTAACTTCATCTCGGTGGTAAAGTAGCCCCAAAAAAGGAAATTCACTGTAAGTATGCCTTGCTAGTGAGCTTAATCTTATAAATACATCAGACTGAGACATATTCCACTCTTCACTCAATCTCTGGGCAGATGGATTCATGAAAGAGATGTATAACAACTCCATTTTTGTATGTTCTTGCAAGTTGATATAATCTACAACATTGTTAGTTCTTGTAACCTGACTTGAGAAAAGTTTTTGATTGTACATTCGAAGTGTATTTTCAAGTTGTAAGGAACTTAAAAATCCTGGTTCGTTTGTTTGACTATTTATTAATTGTGCAATATTACTTTCGTGACACCACATGCATTTTGCAATTTTACCAGCATTGGTAATCGACTCATCAGCTGCAGTTTTTAGAAATCCGTTTTTATCGTAAACTCCGAACTTCAATTGACCATTTTTCATGATTTCTATAGTCTCAAATTCATAAATAGAATTGGTAGCTGAATCAACTTCAGTTGACAATAATAACTGTAACTCATTTTCTTGAAGTGAATACTCTATAACTCTATCTACAAGAGATATGCTTGAGTTATTTATTTTTCCTTTATCTGGTAATAATTGATATTTGGATAAAATATCTTGAAGCGAATTAGGCACTCCAACCAGTTCATTATAGTGATTTGGAGCTCCTATTAGTAAACAAACGTATCTTCCAATATCAACACTATTATTCAATATGTATTCGTCCGAACTATAGATGCTTTCGTGAAGTTTTAATAGAATTTCTCTTCCATTGGACTCAAAATTTAAGGCTTTAATATTCAACTCTAATATAGAATTTGAAACCTGTAAATAATCACTGGATGAGAATTTTAAAGAAACTCCAATATTAGATAAAGTCCAGTTCAGTCCTTTGGTTACATCCTCAATTGTTTGGCTAGAATAGGACTGATTCCATTTAAGATTTATGATAGAAAAATCATTGACAGTCTCCTTTGATTTAGAACATGAAAGCACTAAAACAATTAGTAGGAATATGACTAATGATTTTTTCATTATCACTTATTCAATTTCATTAAAGAGCCCAAAACAATAGATTTTGCTTTCATCTTTAAGACAGACTTACTGTTGCCTTTTTTTGATTTTAATTTATATAAATTAACATCATTCACCACTTTGCTCACTGCATAATCATAAAATTTACGCGAATAAGTTCTTTCAAAATCAATCTCTCTGTCGGTTGAATTATTCCAGGGTGGTTGAATTGTAATGTCTTTTTCTATTTCGGTATAAAGAGAAGTTCCTTTTATTGGATAAGTCACTGTAATGGTAAACACATCAGGATTTGCATCTTTCAAATACTGAATCGTTAGATTAATGTCATGCATTGTTTCGGTAGGATAACCAAGCATGATAAAAGTTCCTGATTCCATGCCCATTTTTGTGGTTAATTGAATCATTTCTTTTACCGTAGTTAACTCTACCTTTCTATCCATTTTTTCTATGATTCTCTGCGAACCACTTTCTGCTCCTATCCAAATTCTAAAACAACCAATATCTTTTAGTTTTTGTAACACTTCTTCATTTAGTCTTTCAGCTCTTGTAATGCATTCGAATTGAATTGACACATTTCTTTCAGTCATTTCCTTATGAAACTCATCAAGCCATTTGTGACTCACTGTAAAAACATCATCCACAAACCAAAGTGCATCTGGATTGTAATCTTTTATTAATTGCTCTATTTCATCTACAACCAATTTAGCAGATCGTCTTCGATAACTCTGCCCATAAACAGCTGTACTACACCACTTACAAGTGTATGGACATCCTCTTTGTGTAGATATATTTATTGTGCTTTTTCCATGATGAGTTTTCCAGGTAGAAAGATATTGAGATAAATCTATTGCATTTCTATTGGGAAATGAAAGCTCATTTACATCTCTAATTTTTACTCGAGGAGGGTTTTTTACAATTTCTCCTTTCTCATTTTTAAAAACCAATCCATTTACTTTTTCAAATTCTTTGTCTCCTTCAAACTGAGAAATAGTTTCGTGAAAAGTTTCTTCACCTTCGCCAATTACTAAAAAATCAGCACCAAATTTCATGTAGTTTTCTACGTTATAAGTTAAATCAGGACCTCCCAGTAAAAACTTAGTATCATTGAATGAATCCGATTTTTTCAATCTATCGATAAGATGCAAAATCTTCACTTTGGTCATCAAATTAGTATAGAAAGCAATCAGTTTTGGTTTGTGTACTTCTACATAACTAATCCATTCTTCTTCTGATGAAAAAGTAGAATCAAACACTTCGTGATTCACGTTTTTATCTTTTAAATAACCCGATAAATATAAAATCCCCAAAGGAGGATAAGGCCGCATAATTGCCTTTTCTTTCTCATCTTCATGGAGAAAATAACCGTGTGTAAGTATTACATTCATAGTCTTCTGGCAATTATTATATAGTGATCTCCAAAGTTTGAGTAAAAAGAAATCCAACCGAACATTTTCTCTAATAACTCTAATACTTTTAACAAAAATTTATTCTTTTTAAAAAAGGATTCTAAATATGAAGGCGGAAGAAAAAGAGCAACTGGTTTTGTTAATTCAACCCTGTACTTATCTCCCAAAACCTCTTTCAAATCATATGGAGAGTGGTAATACGTTTCCACATCTACACCATCAACATTTACTTTTAACGATTCGTTCTGCTTTCTTCTGAATACCTTTTTAAACTTAAATTTAAGTAAAAAATAAAATGATTCCATCATACATTGATCAGGCATTATTACCCAAGCTATTAAATCTCCTTTTGTCTGAACTTCTGCAATATCCTTAGTAAAACCTTTCAGTTCAGTCTTACTCAAACAATTTAGTCCTCCAAAATTAGAGAATAAAATAGTGCTTTGCTTGAATTTTTCATCCTTAGCAACCTCACTAAACTGAAGTTTAAAAAAATCAATCTCAGTGGATCTTGCTTCTTTAGCAACCTCTATCATTTTACCTGAGCCATCAGTCGCTACAATTTGTAATCCTTTGTTGTGAATTTGTTCTGCATCAAATCCAGTTCCACAATTTATTTCAAAAATTTTATTTTTTTCATTAAAAAAATCAACTTTATTCAACCAATGATATACTCTTTTCCTTTGCGCTTTGCCTATCACAGAGTGAGTAAATGTATTATCATAAGCCTCAGCTGCAGAATCAAATATATTGGACGTATTAATAGACAATTTTTATAAATATTTTAAAAAACAAGTTACAAAAAAAGGGACGATAAAATCGTCCCTTTCATTTTCAATATTTACATTTCTAGATTAAAACGGTAAATCGTCTCCTCCATCACTTCCAGAATCAAATGGTGATTCAGAAGTTGGTAATGGTGCTGCATTATCTGGCACTACATTTCCTTCTGGTGAAGCTCCTGCTGCTCCTTTATCAATTTTCCATGCGTTAAGATTCACAAAATACTTTCCATTGTATTCGTTTCCTCTTAGGTTAAAATGTACTGTTACATCTTCGTTTACTGCGAAGTTGTTCAACATATCACATTTTTCTTTGTACACTTCAAACTTAATGTCTTGAGGATACTGCTCTTGAGTAGTAACTACTACTTCTCTTTTTTCAAATCCACTTCCAAACGTTTGTTTGTCAAATATCACTTTTACTTTTCCTGCTAATTCCATTGCTTATTTTTTATATTATTTAAGATGCACAAAGGTATTAATTCAAAATTAGATTTCTATCATTAATAGAAACCTATACTCACAATCTATCAACAATTATTCATTAAAAGCCAAAAGCGTCATCCAAGCTTCTTTTAGCTTATCCTCTTTCAGTTCTTGTTTGGCTCTTTTATGAAGTTCTAATTCTAGCTTTTCTTGTTCATCTTCTAAATCAACAAACAATTCGCTTAGTTCAATTAGTTTGTGGTCGTTTACGTCCGTTTCGTTAGGTAATTCTTCAATTCCTCCCAATTTACCTAAATCATTTCCTGAAAGGATATTACTGTTTTTAATATCTTCTGGAATAGCATCATAACCTACTCCAATTGTCATAATTGGTTTTTTAATTTCGAACATGGATTCGGCATTTGCTCGGCAATACCAGTTCCCTCCCATACGAGAAACTAAATCAATTTTATGCTGATCTATTGCTCCTTTATCATCTAAAATAGATTCATCAATATGAATCTTAGTTACTTCGCAAATCACAAGGTTTCCAGCTCCACCTTCGGTTCCAAGCTCTACTACCTCGTTTACCTTGCACTCAAATTGAACTGGAGATTCTTTTACTCTAAATGGCTTTACCGTTTCCGAAGCTATTGGTGTTAATCCCGATTTTACAAATTCATCTACATCAGCTCCAAAAGGTGAACTTGCCAATGACATTTGTTCAACAATGCTATAATTCACAATATTAATTACTACTTCAGCTACTTCTTTTACATTGTCAAATGTGTTTTTAGTGATATTAGTTCGTCCACTTCGAGCAGGTGAAAACACCATAATTGGTGGATTTGCACTAAACACATTGAAAAAACTAAATGGAGCTAAGTTTTTGTTTCCATCTTTATCAATGGTGCTTGCAAATGCAATAGGTCGAGGACCTACAGCTCCTAATAAATAGTGATGCAATTTAGGTACGGTAATCTCTGAAGGAGTAATTGTAAGCATAATTCAAATTTGTTTTATCAAAGATAAGAATGAATGGAAACAATTGAACAAAAAACAATTGGCATTTCGTATTTTTATCCTTGCAATGAGCCAAAATAGTCACGACATACTAAAACAATACTGGGGTTACGATTCGTTTCGTGATTCGCAGGAAGATATTATCAATTCCGTTTTGGATGGGAATAATACGCTTGCTTTGTTGCCAACCGGAGGAGGTAAATCTATTTGTTATCAGGTTCCAGGAATGCTTAATGAGGGAATTTGCATTGTAGTTTCTCCGCTTATTGCGCTTATGAAAGATCAGGTAGAAAACCTGAACAAAAGAGGAATAAAAGCTTTGGCAATTTTCTCGGGAATGAACAAACGAGAAATTGATATAGCCTTGGACAACTGTGTTTATGGCGATTACAAGTTTCTTTATGTTTCGCCAGAGCGTTTGCAAACAGAAATTTTTCAGGTCCGTGTTGCCAAAATGAAAGTGAATTTAATTGCGGTAGATGAATCGCATTGTATTTCACAATGGGGTCATGATTTTAGACCAGCTTATCAAAAAATAAAAGACCTAAGAGATATTATTGATAAGTCTATTCCGTTTTTAGCTGTAACAGCTACTGCAAATAAACGAGTAATTGATGATGTTTCGGAGCAATTATCTATTGAAAAAGAGCACATCATAAAACAGTCTTTTGCTAGAGATAATCTTGGATATTTAGTTCTTCAAGAAGAGAATAAAAAAGAACGATTGATTAAGATTTTGAAAAAAGCGAATAGCTCTTCAATCGTTTATACCAACACAAGAAAAAGCACTATGGAAATTGCCCATTATCTATGTCATAATGGAATTTCTGCCGATTATTACCATGGAGGTTTAGGCCAACAAGACCGAGATGAAAAACAAAAAAACTGGATTGATGAAAAAGTAAAAACTATTGTTGCTACTAATGCTTTTGGGATGGGAATTGACAAACCAAATGTGCGTATAGTTGTTCATATGGAATTACCAGCTTCACCCGAAGCCTACTTTCAAGAAGCAGGAAGAGCAGGAAGAGATGGCAAAAAATCATTTGCTGCACTGCTTTACAAACCAAGTGATAAACTAAGCCTAGAAAGATTCCATGAACTGGAGTTTCCAGAATTGGATATTATCAAAAAAGTATATAACGCTCTTGGAAATTACTTTAGATTGGCGATTGGTGGAGGCCAGTTTTCTAACTATGAGTTTAACATTACTGAATTTTGCAATCAGTTTAATTTTCAGGTAATTATTGCTCACCACTGCCTATCTATTTTGGCTCTGGCCGATTATATTTTCTTATCCGAAGCTATTTATCGTCCTTCTAGAGTTAAATCTTTGGTTTCCAACTCGGAGCTTTATACTTTCCAAGTAAGAAATGCGCCTTACGAGGGTTTAATTCAGTTTTTACTGAGGAAGAATGAAGGAATCTTTGATAGCTATTGTAAAATATCTCCCTACTTAATTGGTAACGCTCTTAAAAAAACTGAAAAAGAAGTAGAAACAATGCTTACCCACCTAACTTCTTTGGATATAATTGATTACCAACCAGCATCTGATGTTCCATTGCTAACTTACACTCAAGATAGAGCTCACGAAGACAGACTTAGAATACCAAAAGAAATATATGCCGACAGAAAAAGAATAAAGAAATCTCAGTTAGATTTTATGCTTAAATATTGCGAATCGGAAGTAATTTGCAGAAGTAAACTATTGTTATCTTATTTTGATGAAACAGAATTTGAAAACTGTGAAATTTGTGATGTCTGTTTGGCTCAAACCAAAAAAACTATTTCGAACGATACCTTTTCATACATTGAAAAAAAACTGATTGACTTATTGCAATCAAAAAGCAAGAGTATTAAAGATTTAGTCAATAGTTTGAATTCTATTGATGAAAAAGAGGTGATTAAAGTAATTAGATGGAAACTAGATAATAACGAATTTATCCAAACTGAAAATCACCAATTAAAACTCACAAAAAAAGAGGTGTAAAAACACCTCTTTAATTTCTATAAATTTATTTTGAACTCTATATTTCTTTCAAGAAATTAGTGTGGCAATATCCTTCTACTCCACTAGATTTAAAATGGTACCAGTCAGTTTGTGGTTTTCTTACAATTTGCACTTCGCTTCCGTTTGGAAACTTACCAACTACATCATGGTCAGTTCCAGCTCCTCATCTAACATTAAGATTACTTCCTTTAGTAACAACCTTCATCATTATGTTTCTTGGAGTTAAATCTTCCAATTCGACATTGTTTACAATTGCACTAGATGAACCAGAATTAGTAGTTACCTCGGCTAATTTCTGAAGTTGTTCTCCTGTTTCTACAGTTCCTCCTAAGTGAAATGTATTGTTGTCATATTGAATCTCCATTCTTGAAGTATCTACACCCCCAGCCTGAATAAAATTTGTACTTCAGCAATTTGTGAATTAACTACACTTTCGTCACTATTTAAATTAGCTTGTGCATTTCTAGCTGCTTCAGCTGCTTTTCTTTGAATATCTTCTAAACTCATTTCTAATTATTTCTTTGTTAGATTTAACTATAACAATTATTAGTGAATTTATTCCTATTCAGCTAAGACAAGATATTTAAATGCTTAAGCAATTTCTTTCATGAAATCAGTTAAACGCCTCCTTGCGATCGGGATATGCTCTCCGTTTGTCATTACAGCAAAATTTCCCATTTGCCTTGAAAGCTCTTTTAAATGATTGTGCTTGTTGATAATAAATGACTTATGAACTCGGTAAAAAATATGTGGGCTAACTTTTTCCTCATATCTCTTTATAGTTTTACTACTAATTATTCTTTTACCTGAAGTCAAAAATATTTCGGTATAATTTTCACTTGCCTTAAAATATAATATGTCTTTATTCTCAATAAACATGTAACCACTTCGTGTTGGAATAGCAATTTTAGCTATTTCATCTTCAGTAGTTGCTTGGTTTTTATGTTTGTCATCCCATACTAAGTTACTCAATTTCATTACTTTTTCTTGAGCCTTTTGTAATTCATCAATATCTATAGGTTTTTGGATATAATCAATGGCGTCAGCCTTGTAAGCTTTTAAGGCATACTCCGAATGTGCTGTTGTAAACACCACAGAAAATTTTCTGTCGTCATATTGATCTAGCAAAGAAAAACCGTCACCTCCTGGCATTGCTATGTCTAAAAAAACTACTTCGGGATTAAATTGATTGATAAGAATCTTGGCTTGATTTACATTACTTGCCATTCCAACAACATTTAGACTAGGACAATAGTCATTTATGAGTATTTGTAAATTTTCTCTAGCATTTGCTTCGTCATCAATTATGATAGTGTTAAGTTTCATAGTCTGTTGTTTTTAAGATCGTTATTATACCATAATGTACGTAATTGTTAGCGCTTTGTTAATGAATTTTGGTGTATCTACCTTACTTTTGAGTCAATGGGATACATTATTGATTAAACGGTAATTGATAAAGAATTTTATGTTTATCAAAAAATTAGTTTCTTTACATTTCCATACAATAAAAGAAACTATGTACTCAAAAGAAGAAAGTAAAAGACTACGAAAAGACTTCTGGACCTCTTTTGGGGTATACATGAAAAAGTACAATCATTTGTATGAAAACAAAATTCGTTGGGTAAACTACAATACTAAGTGTAAGGACATCTATTTCAGGTTAGATATTACCAAAAAAAAGGCTTTCTTCTCTTTTGATATTCAACATAATGATGATGGGATGCGCGCTTTGTTTTACGAGCAATTTGAAGAACTGAAATCAGTAATTACCGATTCTTTTGAACACAATCTTACTTGGGAGCCAAATTACGATACCGATTACGGAGATGTTTCAAGAATATATGTGGAGCTGCCTAATATATCTATCTTTAATAAAGATACTTGGCAAGAAATCTTTCAGTTTCTTGAAAAAAACATAGTAAGCGCCCACGATTTTTGGGACGACTTTGGTGAAATATTTAAAACTTTGGAAGACTAAAACTGTACAGAATATCCTATTGAAAAATTGAAAATGATAAGTGAATTAGCTATTCCAATATTTGCTGTTTTATGTGTTTCGTTTTTAAGTGTAATTCTGTTATAGTAATTAACCTCACCATTCTTTAAGGATGAGCTCACCTTCGGCCAAAATCTTAGGCTTGTTGAAGTGAAAATTCCTTTAGTCCAATTTTCATTTTTCTCGAAAGGTTTCCATCTGAAATAGCCGCCTAATCCAACTGTAATTGTTCTGTAATCTGTTATTTGGTTCAAACTTTTTTTACGGTCTGTACTGTCGTAATAGATATTAAACTTATGCATTTTGGTTTCTATTCGAACATCAAAATATTTGTTTAATCTATACCCAATTCCAAACCCTGTGCTATATGGTAAGTGAATTGCTAGACTCTGTTCTTTAACCTCACCAACTGTTGTCCCTTTTTCACTATTCATATCTAAGGAAAAACCATGAGAATAGTTGAACACCATTTTTGAAGTGTAAAAATCAACTTCAAAATTTCCCCCTTGTAAAAGGAAAGGTTGAATGGTACCTGCTAAGATTACCAGTTCATTTTTATTTTGTTCAATTGATTGAGAATAGGTGTTAATTCCAAAGTTTAAAACGATGGTTATACTTAAAATAGATTTCAGAGCCTTTTCCATTTGTGTTTTTTTTGAATACAAATTTATAAAACTCAAAATCACATTTACTTGACAATTGATAAGAAAAAATCAACAAACTATTTCTTAACAATTGTTAAGATTAGAGATTATTAAGAGATGTGACTCTAAATTAATTAAGACTCCAAGCAATTCCAAAACTAGGCAGTATTGGTAATTGATATATTTTTTCAGCAGTTAATCTATCTACGTAAAAGATGTTTTCACGGTTGTAGATATTTGTGATTCCAAAATTCAATTCTATCTCAGAGTTTTCCAACTCGATTAGTTTTTTGATGTTTACATCAAACCTGTGGTAAGTTGGTAATCTTCCTTCGTTAAGATTAGCGTAAACAGCTGTTAACTCATCTGCGTTAGCTTGAGTAATATCTGTTCCTGTTCCTTCGTCAAAATCAATCTTTTGGTAGTAACCTTGAGTTTGTGTAAATGGCAATCCTGTTCCAAAATTCCATCTAGCATTTATTTGCCAATCTTGGTTTTTACCGAACTTGTAAGTCCCCAAAAAGTTAATCGAATGTCTTCTGTCAAATACAGGGGAGTATGTTCTAACACCATCCCATCTCGTAACTTTACCTAAAGAATATACTCCCCATAAGTGAAGTTTTTTATTTGTGTAAGTAGTAACAAAATCAATTCCGTAAGCATCACCTGTTTCAATTACAAAATCCTTAACCAAAATTTCAGGAACATCTAAACCATCACTTTCGTTAAATATCTTGTTTCTATTGATGTTTGTAAGCTGAGTAAATCTTTTGTAGTAACCTTCTACGTTAACACTTACTTTTTTAGATAAATCTACCTCAGCCCCTACAATTAAGTGATTCGCTTTTTGAAGTGAGTGCGTTACATCTCTTGTGTTTCCATCTTCGTCAGTAAATTCATTTTGTAAGTTTTCTGGTCCAGATAAGAACCCGTAAAACAAGTTTACCACATCTCTATCAGAGTTTGCAGCAATTAAGTTTTGAGAGTACATACCAGCTGCTAACTTAATTCTGAAATTTTCATCTACGTTATACTTAAACCCAAGTCTTGGCTCAGGGGAAGCTTCTTTTAAAGTAGCATAATACTGCAACCTAAAACTTGGCTCTATTACCATTAATCCTTTTACAATTCTATACGAAACATACGAACCAATTTCGGTTGTGTTTTCCTCTTGTGATATAGTTGCATTTGTAGAATTTACATAACTAAATTTCGTCCCAAAACCAGAAACTTCAATTCCATATTTTAATTCACTTTCTTTTATGAAATACTTAAAATCAAAACCAAAATTAAAACTGTTTATCCCAGAAGAACGAGTTTGCCCATTAAGTTCTGTTAGATTTAAGTTATAGTCAGATATAGAGAATTTACCTTCAATTAATACTCTTGAGGTTCCAGGTACTAATAAAAAATTAGATCCAACTCCCCATGATCCCCAGCTTAAATTAGAAATAGAACGGTAGTTTACATTATCTCTAAAGTTAAATCCAAACAGATTAAATTTACTTCCGTTTCTTCCTCTAAAAGTCAATTTTCCGTATAAATCTGTAAATCCAAAAGGAAGTCCCTCACCTGTAGTATCTATGTAAGGATAAAGTACTTTTGATGTTTGATCTAAATAAGAATGTTTCCCTGTAAGTACATAAGAAATAGATCCATCACCTTCTTTTTTAGGTTTTTTAAGTGGTCCTTCAAGCACTACTTTAGCCATAAATGGTGATGCAGAAAACCTTACTTTAGTCGAGTTTGGATTTCCATCACGAGTAGTAATATCCATAATAGAAGAAATTCTACCTCCGTGCTCAGCATTAAATCCTCCTGTATAAATATCTGCGTTACGAATAATTTCTGTTTCAAAAACCGAGAAAAAACCTATTGAGTGAAAAGGATTGTAAATAATCATTCCATCCAACAATACTTTGTTTTGAATTGGCGAACCACCTCTTACATACATTTGCCCACCTTGATCTCCAGTGGTTACAACCCCTGGTACCGTTTGGAAATATGTAGCAATATCTGCATCTCCTCCAATAGCAGGAATATCTTTTATGTCATCACCAGTTGCTTTGGTCATAGACATTTTTATCTCAGTCCTTGCTTCTTGTTGCTCCGCACTTACATCAAACTCTTCTAACATTTTGGTGTCTTCAACTAAATAAATGTTTTTAGAAATAATGGTGTTCTTTCCTATTGATACAGGAAACTCAAATGATTGATAAGATAAGTTTGCTACAGTAAGTATATAATCTCCTGGAGCAATTTTAGTAATACTGTAATATCCATTTACATCTGTTGAGATTCCAATTGAGGTTCCCTTTAGCATTACCGTAGTAAAAATAACTGGCTCACCAGACTCTTTATCGTAAACAAAACCTTTGATAGTTCCCTCTTGAGCAAAAGAACTTAAAGTGATAAATAAGGCAAGTAAAATTGAAAAAAAATTCCTCATAGTTAGAATAAAAATTTTGAAGTGTGAATGTATTAAAGATAAACGGATTGACAAAGCGAATAAATCTTAATTTTATACCACTTTGCTTATATACAATGCGTATAAATTAGTTTAGTTGCACCAGTTCTAGATTGGATGAAATTTTTGTTTAATTCCATTTTTTTAGCCAACAATTCTTTGTCTTCAAGAATCAATTCAAGCTCCTTTTCAAAATCCAGATAACCTTCAATATCAACTCCAGCTCCATTCAATTTCATGTCGTTTGCCTCAGGGAATTTTTCGTGATTATTACCATAAAAAACTGGCAAACCAAAAGTAGCTGGTTCCAAAATATTGTGAAGCGCGTTATTAAATCCTCCTCCAATAAATGCTACAGAACCATATTGATAAGCATTGGATAGCAAACCAATATTATCTAAAATTAAAATATCATATTCCTGTAAATTTA
>Ga0209533_1000996_pt1 | contig 26825 bp, 27 predicted proteins | sample COG_04_FD_184748 | JGI IMG/M metagenome (GOLD analysis project Ga0209533, IMG submission 184748) | Pelagic Microbial community sample from North Sea - COGITO 998_met_04 (SPAdes) (version 2) | ecosystem: Environmental > Aquatic > Marine > Neritic zone/Coastal water | place: Helgoland, sampling...
ACTAAAGCCTTACGTAATGCTGGTATGGTTCCTTGCGTTATATACGGAGGAGATAAAGCTATGCATTTTTCAGCAGAAGAATTAGCATTTAAAAAGTTGGTATACACTCCAAACGTTTATACTGCAACAATTAGTGTTGATGGACAAAAAATACCTGCTATTTTAAAAGACATCCAGTTTCACCCAGTATCTGATAAAATCATACATGCAGATTTTTATCAGTTATTTGAGGATAAAGAAATTACAATGAAAATACCAGTGCAATTAACTGGTACTTCTCCTGGAGTATTAAATGGTGGTTCTTTACGTTTTACAAACCGTAAATTAAGAGTAAAAGCATTGCCTGCTAACTTACCAGATTTTGTAACGGCTGATATTTCAGAGTTAAAAATTGGAAGTAAATTAGTAGTGGCTTCATTAGCCAATGAAGGTTATACTTTTATGCACCCAGATAATACTGTTGTTGTGCAAGTTAGAACTTCTAGAAACGCAACTGATGATGAAGCGGAAGAGGAAGAAGAAGCAGAAGCTACAGAAGCTGCTGCACCAGCTGCAGAATAATTTAGCAACTTATAGAAAACAAAAAAGCGTTACAATATTTGTAGCGCTTTTTTTATGCTTATTTTTTCATAACAATGCTATTTTTTTTCTTAGTATTTTTGATGGATGAATATAGTGACTTTTTTAAAAAACACTTTTAGTCTTAATACAGAAACGAAAGAAGCGTTAATGAAGAAATTTTTGATTGTAGGTTTGGGTAATATTGGCACAGAGTACGCAAATACGCGCCATAATATTGGTTTTAAAATTGTTGAGGAAGTTGCTGAAGTGCACAAAACAACTTTTGAAACAGAAAAGTTAGGAGATGTAGCTACTTTTAGACTAAAGGGAAGAACTTTTATTCTTTTAAAGCCAAGTACCTATATGAATTTAAGTGGGAAAGCAGTAAAATATTGGATGGATAAAGAAAATATATCCGTAGAAAATATTTTAGTAGTTACAGATGATGTACATATCGATTTTGGCACCATTCGTATAAAAGCAAAAGGTTCTGCTGGAGGTCATAACGGATTGAAAGATATTCAAGAGAAACTAAATACCCAACAATACCCTCGTTTTAGATTTGGGGTAGGAGCAAACTACTCTAAAGGAAGGCAGGCAGATTTTGTGCTTGGCCAATGGAGTAAAGAAGAAACTAGCCAATTAATAGAGCGTTTGCCAATAGCTGCTAAAATAATTACGTCTTTTGGTACTGCCGGTTTGGCAAATACCATGAACGAATTTAATGGGAAGTAAAAGGCTTCGTAAATATTCAAATTATTACATAAAAAAAGCTATCTATTTTAAAATAGACAGCTTTTTTTATGTGGTTGAGTTTTTTATTATTCTCTAATAAAGCTAATACTCGTATTAATTTCTGTTGTTATAGTATCAACTATTTCTTCGATTTCTTGATTTAAACTAAGTACAGTTTCATTAAATGTAAGAATATTATATGTACCTTTTAAGAAATCTCCTGTAGAAGAAACAAAAGTAATTTTTGCATTTTCTGAGTTTAAGGTATACGTGCCAGAGTTTGTATTATTTACAATTTCTTGATTTGTAACCACATCACCAGTTAATTCTACTTTTACTTCAGTTTCAATTACAAATTGTCCAGAGGCGCTAAATGTACCGTCTGAGTTTAAGACAAAAGCAAATTGAAAAACATCTCCATTACTTATTGAGGTAGCCACTGTAAATGGTATTAAAACCCCTGCTACATCTGTTGTAGAGGTTGCTTTTGTTTTGATATTAAGTTCACTAATATTATAGGTTCCTACAATATTTTCATTTGATAAAATAAATGGTGTTGCATCTGCATTATCGTCACTACAATTGGTAAATAACATTATAAAGGATGAAAAAAAGATAAATTTAAGTAATTTCATAAGTCTATTTTTTATTAAAATTAGTTTTCATTAGCAAACCACTCTGCAAAACTAGATTCTGTTTCTTGCAATTTCATAGAGTGTAACTTTATGTTTTTTGGCAATCTACTTTTAATTTTTTGTGCAAAATCTATCACCATCATTTCACTTGTGGGTTGATAATCTACTAATAAAACATGATGGTCTCTTGCCATTAATTCTCTTGCCAATTCTACGTGAGGCGTGTTTTTATTAAAAACGGTGGCATGATCAAAAACATCTACAATTTCTTCATTTACAATCTTTTTTAGATCGCCAAAATCAATTACCATTCCGAACTTTACGTTTGTACTGTCTGCAATTGGTTTTCCAGAAACCGTAACGGAAAGCTTATAAGAATGTCCGTGAACATTTTTACATTTTCCGTCATAACCGTATAAAGCGTGTCCTGTTTCAAAATTGAACTTTTTTGTAATTCTAATTGTACTCATTTCTTTTGTGTTAGTATATTTCTGTAAAGCTTTTATTTTTGATAAATTTTTTATAACAGCGTTGTATTGCTATTTTGTATAAACTTTACCGCTTTTTGTTTCTGTATTTATTGTAAAAGTAGACAACAACCAGCATAATTGCTAGTCCTAAAAATAAATAATCTCCCATTTTGTTTTTATTTTATTAATTTTTAATTAAAAATGCATCTAAAACATCCGCAATTTTTCTATTATCAGATAATTGTGGTATTTTATTTTGTCCACCAAATTTACCAATAGATTTCATATATGCATGAAAGCCACCTTTTTTTACGCTTCTAATAATTAACGGACGTAGAATTTTTCCTTTAATTAAATCGAAGTAATAAATATTTTGTACTTGCATAGATGCGTCTATTTTATTGGCAAACTCATCTAAATTTTCAGGTTCATTTTCAAATTCTATAAACCATTCATGATACGGTAAACCATTTGTTGCGTTTACTTGGGGCGCAACTGTAAATTCGCTAATATTTATAGCAGTTTCTTTAATAGCGTCATTTAATGCTTTCTCTACTTCTTTACCAATAACGTGTTCACCAAATGCAGAAATAAAGTGTTTAATTCTACCAGTTACTTTAATTCTATACGGTTTAGTATTTGTAAACTCTACAGTATCGCCAATATTATATCCCCAAAGACCTGCCGTTGTGTTTAAAATTATAACATAGTTTACGCCAATTTTTACATCTTCAAGAGAAATTCTTGTAGGGCTTTCATTATAAAATTCTAAAGCAGGAACAAACTCATAAAATATACCAGAATCTAATTGTAAAAGCATTCCTTTTTCAGTTTGCGAATCTTGATATGCAATAAAGCCTTCTGAGGCAGGATATAATTCTATGTAATCTATTTTTTTACCTATAAGCCTCTCAAATTTATTTTTATAAGGTTCAAAATTTACGCCGCCATAAATAAAGAAATTAAAACTTGGAAAGATTTCTGAAATGGATTTACCTGTTTTTTCAATTAGTTTTTCAAAATACATTTGCACCCAAGAAGGAATTCCGCTAATTACAGACATGTCTTCATTCACAGTTTCCTCTACGATTGCATTTACTTTTGTATCCCAATCTTCAATACAATTTGTATCCCAAGACGGTAAACGATTTTTGAGTAAATAATTTGGAACATAATGAGCCGCAATACCACTTAATCGTCCCAGTTTCACTCCGTTTGTATCTTCTAAAACCGGACTACCTTGTAAGAAAATCATTTTTCCATTCACAAAACTTGCATCATTTTTTTCTACAATATAGAATAACATCGCATTTTTTGCCGCGGTAATATGCGTTGGCATAGAATCTTTGGTAATTGGTATATATTTTGCGCCAGAAGTGGTGCCAGAGGTTTTTGCAAAGTATAACGGTTTCCCCGTCCATAGAACATCTGATTCTCCGGCTACTATTCTGTCTACATATTTTCTTAAACCTTCGTAATCGGTTATCTTAACCTGTTTTTTAAACTCTTCATACGTAGTAATATTATTAAAATTATGGTCTTTACCAAAAGCAGTTTTACTTCCTTTTGAGATTAAATTTTTAAAAACTTTTTCTTGCGTTTTATGCGGTTTATTCGCCCATTTATAGACTTTTTTAGTTGCAATTTTAGCAAACGGAATTGCAAAGAAAGATTTGATACTCATTATTTAAAATCTATAAAATTTATTGGATTTACGGCATAGCCACCTTTCCATAGTTCGAAATGTAAATGTGGTCCTGTCGTAAGTTCTCCGGTTGAGCCTACACTAGCAATTACTTCTCCAGATTTTACAAAATCTCCTTGTTGTTTTAGTAAATTTCCGTTGTGTTTGTAAACAGAAATAAAATCTTTACTATGTTTTAAGATAATTACATAGCCAGTGTCTGTGCTCCAATCAGAAAAAATCACAGTACCATCTGCTGTAGCTTTAATTGGACTTCCTTTTTTAGAGGCTATATCTATTGCAAAATGTTTAGAATTCGCATCAAATTCTTGTGATATAATACCTTTTAAAGGTGCAAAAAATACAATTTTTACACTGCTTTTAGCATTGTCTAAAAGTGAAAAACGGGTTGCCCTATCTACTTTCTCTCTGAACAAAGAATCTTCTTTTGTTGCGTTTAGTTTACTTTCATCTATTACAGATTGCCTTGCCTGTACTTGCAGAGAATCTATTTCTTCAGAAGATATTTTTCCCGTTAAAACAGGCTGCAGTGCAATGGTGTAATTTTCTAGAATTGTTAATTTTTGTTTTAAAGCTTCTGCATCAAATGTAAGCTGCACAGCATCTGCTTTTAATTGAGAAGATTCATAACCAGGAATATACTCTTTGATTGGCGTAAAGGCTATAAACATAATAGTTAAAATAACTAGTAACACCGAAAAAAAACCACCTAAAACAAATACATTTAAACGAGATAGTTTTAAAGAAAATCGTTCTTCAAACGTATTTTCATTTAAAACAACTAATCGGTATTTATCAGTTAGTTTTTGTTTAAATTTTTTTTTATTTATATTCTTTTTAGCCAAAATAATTGTTTGTGGATTACAAATATACAACGAAAAATTCCTGAAACTATTTTCTATAAAAATTCATTTCGTCTATATAACTCCAGACTTCTTTAGTTAGCATAGGTTTTATGTTCTTGCCATCTTTAATTCCGTTTCTTATCATGGTAGACGACACTTGTACAATAGGTGCTGCTATTTTATGAATCTTAGGGTGCTCATCAAATTGTGTTGCTATTTTTCCTTCAGAAATTCTCGGATACACATAGATTTTGTGATGTTCTAAAATGGTCTCAAAATTTTTCCATTTGTGAAAACTTTTCAAATTGTCTTCTCCCATAATTAAACAAAATTCTTTGTCTTTATATAGGTCAGAAATGTGTGCTAATGTATGTACAGTGTAGTTTGGTTGTGGTAGTTTAAATTCAATATTTGATGGTTTTATCTTTGCATATTCTTCGGTTGCTTTATACACTAACTCTAAACGATGATGGTTATCTAGTAAAGAACTTTTCTTTTTGAAGGGGTTATGAGGTGTAACAACCATCCAGATTTCATCTAAATCTGAGTTTTCTACCATGTGATTGGCAATAATTAAATGGCCTACATGAATAGGGTTGAAAGTGCCAAAATATAAACCGATTTTCATTTGAATGTTTTTAGCTATTTGTCTAAACCTAAATACGTACTCATTAAATCTTCTGCTTCTTTTAAAGCAACGTCTAAATCATAATTTTTAATAATTTTATCAAACTGGGGTGCAGTTGCTAATTCTACAGAAGCTTTTGCAATACGCATATTTATTTTTTCTTCACTTTCTGTTTTACGCTTCTTTAGACGTATTTTTAATTCGTCTACACTTGGTGGTTTTACAAATACAGAGAGTGTTTCATTTGGATACTTCTTCTTAATTCTTAAACCTCCTACCACATCAATATCAAAAATAACATGTTTTTTTAATGCCCAAATACGGGTTATTTCGCTTTTTAAGGTACCGTAAAAATTATCTCTGTAAACTTCTTCCCATTCTAAAAATGCATCACTTTTTATTTTATTTTTAAAATCTGAAAGATCTATAAAATAATAGTCTTCTCCGTTTTTTTCAAAACCTCTTGGGTCTCTTGATGTAGCAGAAATGGAAAATTCTAAGTTAAATTTCTCTTGTTTTAATAAATGACGAACAATAGTAGTTTTACCAGAACCAGAGGGTGCTGAAAACACAAATAATTTTCCTTTAAAATCTGACATAATATTTATTATTTAGCATGCTGAACTAGTTTCGGCATCTTATAATTAAAATCTGAAATAAATTCAGTTTACTTTAGTTACACTAAAGTACGTTTAAAATTTGCTCTTTAATTTGTTCCAACTCGTTTTTCATTTGAATAACAGCTTTTTGCATTGGCGCATAATTTGCTTTAGACCCTGTTGTATTTATTTCACGCCCCATTTCTTGAACAATAAACCCCAGTTTCTTACCATTAGAATCTTCTGAAGCTAAAGTCTGTAAGAAATAATCTAAATGATTTGCCAAACGAACTTTCTCTTCATTAATATCTAATTTCTCTAGATAATAGATCAACTCTTGTTCAAAACGATTTTCATCGGTATCTACTTTTAAATCGTCAATAGCCTTTTTTAAACGGGTTTTTACATTTTCTACCCTGTCACTATCTAAGGCTTTTACTTCATCTAGGTAGGTATTTATATTTGCTATTCTTTCTCTGAAATCTACCTCTAAAGAAGCAGCTTCATCAATTCTATATTGTACAATTTCTGTGATAGCTATGTCGATATTTTGGTTTATAAGATCCCATTCGCTTTCATCTAACTCTTCACGCTCTGTGGTTAAAGCATCTGGCATTCTAATAGCCATTTCTAGCAATACTACGTCAGACACTCTTCCTGTATCAATAGTGTTTCTTAGTTGCTCTATATATTGTTTCACAACACTTTTGTTTACTTTTGTAGAAGTTTCATCTGAAGTCATTTCTACATAAATAGAAAAATCTATTTTTCCACGCACTAAAGCGCTTGCTAATTTTTTACGAACAGCCAATTCCTTTTCTTTATAATAAGAAGGAATTCTAACATTTAAATCTAAATTTTTACTGTTTAAAGATTTAATTTCTATAGTTACTTTTTTGGTAGGCAATTGTAAAACTGCTTTTCCATAACCCGTCATAGATTGAATCATAAAATCGTCATTTTAAATAAGTTGTAAAGATAGTTTTATTTGGTAGATTTTTTCTATTTTTTGTTGCTTTGTAAACAAACCTACAGTCCAAAAAATTAAAGTTGCACTAGAAACGCGTAGTTATATAAAACCATAAGGTTTTATATAATTGGGCATTACGTCTTTAGCAATTGTGTACGTTACACCGTAAATTAGTGTAGCTATTGAAACTGCAATTAATACAAATGTTCTTTGATTCATTAAATAATGTGCCTCTTAAAATTAACGGATAAAGTTGAGAATAAATTTCAAATGTTTTTAATAAATTTGTTTACTTATCTTCACAAAATGCAAATACACCACATTTCAGAAAATAATTCTATTTTAAATAAATTTATAGCAGAAATTAGAGACGTTACCATTCAAAAAGATTCTTTACGTTTTAGAAGAAACATTGAGAGAATTGGTGAGGTTTTAGGATATGAATTAAGTAAAAACTTAAGCTATACCTCTAAAAATGTTGTAACACCTTTAGGAATAAAAAAGGTAAATAAAACTACTAATAATATTGTATTATGTTCAGTTTTAAGAGCTGGGTTGCCTTTACATCAAGGCTTATTAAATTATTTTGATGATGCAGAAAATGCCTTTATTTCTGCTTATAGACATCACCCTAATAATGATGCAACATTTGAAATTGTTGTAGAATATTTTGCAGCACCCAAAATAGAAAATAAGACATTATTACTGGCAGACCCAATGCTCGCTACCGGGCAAAGTTTGGTTGCCGTCTATGAAGCAATAATAAAGAATGGTACGCCAAAAGAATTGCATATTGTTGCTGTAATTGCTTCTAGGGAAGGCATTGATTTTATTAAAACACATTTTCCAGAAAACACGCATTTATGGATTGCTGCAATAGACAACGATTTAAATGAAAAAGGATATATTATTCCTGGCTTGGGCGATGCTGGAGATTTGTCTTTTGGAACGAAGCTATAGCATAAAAGGTAAAATAATTGCACTTGCTAAAAATAATACAAATAGTATGTTTTTTATGAAGTTGCTGCCTATACTTTCGAAGCCATTTGCAATAATAATTGCTGCCGGAAATAATAAAAACAATAATTCTGTATTGTTTTTATTCGGAGCTAATAGGGCAAAAGTCAAGGCAACTAGCAAGTTTGTTATTAAGAGAATCCAGCTTTTTCTGAATGAATTTTTTACGGAAAATGCTTTTGGAGATTTTAAAAATATAGCCATCACAGAAAGCGCAAGAATAAATGCTATAATCCAATAATAGGTGTTTTCTGGTTTGAAAATAAAACTAGAAAAGCTGTCAAAATAAAAAAGATTGATAAAAACATATAATTTATCGAACCAAAAGCAGTAGGTGAAATAAATAATTAATGGTATTAAAAATCCAACTATAGGCGCAATTAAAGTATTACTTACTGATTTTTGATGTAAGAAAATTCCAGAATAGACTAAGACACTGAAAATAGCAGTAAAAGGCTCGATAATAAAAAGAATACTTAACCAAAAACCACTGTCAAAGAGTTTTTGTAAGGTGTTCTTTTTAGATTTTAAGCTGTATATTTTTCTTATAAATACAAGGTATAATAGTAATGTAATTAGGGTTTTAGCACTGTGTGTAATTGCTATGAAATAACTAAGTAAAATAGTAAAAGTAAAGAATGCATAAAAATTATCTATTGTTAAATTGTTCTTAGTAACTACAAAGTTATAAAAGAAGAAAATTACTAAATTTAAACCCAAGAAACAGGTGCTTTTAAAGAGTAAAGAGAGTTCAAAATCTGTATTACTAAAAAGGTAAAAAGAGTTACCAATAAATACGCCAATAAATAGACTTAAAAGAATTATGAAATTGATTGGCTTAGATTTCCCTAAAAAATTGGCTAGCATTGTTTCTTTTGTTATTTTTGCAACGTAAAGATAATTAAGTTATGATAGCAGGCAATATTTTTAGATGGATTGGTAGTTTATTTACAGATCTTTTATTTCTTCCTTTTAATTGGTTGCGCACAAGTGTGGCTACTCAAGATTTTGGATGGTGGATTTCTAATGCAGTAAATTGGTTTTTTTTAATCGTTTTATTATTTTTATTTAGATATTGGATGAACGAATCGCGCCGTTTTGTGAAAGAAGGAACAGAAGATAGAGCTTAATTTTAGAAATTGGGAAGCAAAAACAAACTGAAACGTTTCAAAGAAAATGAAGCGTTTGAAAATGTCATTCAACCAACAAGGGAAGAAGTAGTAACTAACTTTGCCCACAAAGGTAAGTGGCATTCTTTTTTTGAAAACAACAATCCTATTGTTTTAGAGCTAGGCTGCGGTAAAGGTGAGTACACAATTGCATTAGCAAGAAAAAACCCAAATAAAAATTACATCGGTATTGATATTAAAGGTGCACGTTTTTGGCGTGGAGCAAAAACGGCAATTGAAGAAAACTTACCAAATGTTGCTTTTGTAAGAACGCAGATAGAGTTGGTGGATTTTATTTTTGCAGAAAATGAAGTTTCTGAAATCTGGATAACTTTTCCAGATCCACAAATAAAATACCAGCGCACAAAGCACAGAATGACGAATACCTCTTTTCTAAAAAAATACCACCATATTTTAAATAAAGAAGGAATTATGAATCTAAAAACCGATAGTGAATTTATGCACGGTTATACTTTAGGTTTATTGCATGGTGCAGGTCACGAAGTTTTATATGCAAACCATACGGTTTATAAAAATGAAGGTGCGCCAAAAGAAGTAACAGAAACACAGACTTTTTACGAAAACCAGTATTTAGAAGTTAACAAACCTATTACGTATATTCAATTTCGATTGAAGTTCTAGTTTCTACAAAAATTGGTATCTTCACTCTGTGAAAAAATCGGACAACTTTTATGATAAAGTTTATAAAACAGCTAGATTAGTTCCTTATGGCAGAGTAACTAGTTATGGTGCAATAGCGGCCTATTTAGGAGCAGCGCGCTCAGCTAGAATGGTTGGCTGGGCAATGAATAATTCACACAATCAAACAGAAGAGGTTCCTGCACACAGAGTTGTAAATAGAAAAGGATTACTTACAGGAAAGCATCATTTTGACGGCACAAATTTAATGCAACAATTGCTAGAAAATGAAGGTATTGTTGTTGTAGAAAATCAAATTCAAGATTTTGAGAAAGTCTTTTGGAACCCTATAGATTTGTAATCTTTATACTTCAGGAATTGATAAAGACAGGGCGTATAATAGACATCTATTAAATCATAAATAATCGCAATCTACAAGCTTTATTTTTTGAAGAGTAAGCCGTATCTTTGCAATTAAGATTAAATAAAAATAAGACGTGAGTTTTAAAAAAGAAGATATATACAAAGCATTAGATACTATTACTGCCCCTGGTGAAGGGAAAAGTTTGGTAGAAAATAAAAATATAACAAATATTGTTGTTTTTGGTAACGAAGTAGAAGTAGATGTTACCATTAGTAACCCTACTTTGCAAGCAAAAAAGAAAACGGAAGCTGAGATTACGAAAGTTATTAAAGCCAACGTTTCAGAGGCTATTCAGGTAAAAATTAATTTAAAAGTAGAAAAGCCTGCAGTTAAAGAAAATCCAAATAAAATTCGTGGTAAAGAAATTCCAAATATAAAAAATATCGTTGCAATTGCTTCCGGAAAAGGGGGTGTTGGTAAATCTACTATTACAGCAAATACTGCAATTTCTTTAGCAAAAATGGGTTTTAATGTAGGTGTTTTAGATGCAGACGTTTATGGTCCGTCACAACACATTATGTTTGATGTTGAGAAAGCAAAACCACTTTCTGTAAATATAGAAGGCCGTTCTAAAATGAGACCTGTAGAGAGTTATGGTGTGAAATTATTATCTTTAGGGTTTTTCACAGATCCAGGTCAAGCAGTAATTTGGCGAGGGCCAATGGCTTCAAAGGCTTTAAATCAGTTAATTTTTGACGCAGATTGGGGAGCATTAGATTTTTTATTAATTGATTTACCTCCAGGAACAGGAGATGTGCACTTATCTATTGTGCAAGCACTACCTATCAGCGGCGCAGTGATTGTAAGTACACCTCAAAATATTGCCTTGGCGGATGCTAAAAAAGGAGTTGCTATGTTTCAACAAGAAAATATTAACGTTCCTGTTCTAGGTATCATAGAAAACATGGCGTATTTTACACCAGAAGAATTACCGGATAATAAATATTATATTTTTGGGCAAGATGGTGCAAAGAATCTAGCAGAAGATATTAAAACAAAGTTTTTAGGTGAAATTCCTTTAGTGCAAAGTATTCGAGAGTCTGGAGATGTTGGACGTCCTGTAGCAATGCAAAATGGTACTGTTTTAGAAAAATCTTTTAATGAGATTACAAAAGAGATGGTAGCAGAGTTATTAAAAAGAAACCAAAATTTACCTCCAACAGAAGTTGTTAGAATTACAACAATGAGTGGGTGTAGTTCTGTAAATAAATAAATTATGACAGCACAAGAAACCGTAGACAATGTAGAAAAAGCGTTAGAAGAAATTCGCCCGTTTTTAATGAGTGATGGTGGAAATATTAAGCTATTATCAATAGAAAATGAAATTGTAAAAATACAATTAGAAGGAGCGTGTATTGGTTGTTCTGTAAATCAAATGACGTTAAAAAACGGTGTGGAAGCAACTATTAAAAAGTATGCACCACAAATAGTAGAGGTAATAAATGTAGCTTAAAGTCTGATTTTAAAATTAGATTTTTTTTAAATGATAAAAAAACGTCATTGCGAGGAACAAAGTAATCTCATGAAATAAAGAGCCTACTTCGTTCCTCGTACTAACGAAAAATAAAGAAAATGATTACAACAGATATCTTAATAATTGGCGCAGGACCTACAGGTTTGTTTACCGTTTTTGAAGCAGGATTATTAAAACTGCGTTGTCATTTAATAGATGCATTGCCACAAGCTGGTGGTCAATGTTCAGAGATTTATCCTAAAAAACCTATTTATGATATTCCTGCATATCCAGAGATTTTAGCCGGAGACTTAACAGATAAGTTATTAGAGCAAATTAAACAATTTGAACCTGGTTTTACTTTAGGGGAACGTGCAGAAACGATAGAAAAACAAGAAGATGAAACCTTTGTTGTTACCACAAATAAAGGCACAAAACATCATGCAAAAGTGGTTGCTATCGCTGGTGGGCTAGGTTCTTTCGAACCAAGAAAACCACCGATTCCTAATATTTCAGATTTTGAAGATAAAGGAGTTGAATACATTATTAGAGATCCAGAATTTTACAGAGATAAAAAAGTGGTGATTTCTGGTGGTGGAGATTCTGCTTTAGATTGGGCAATATTCTTAACAGATGTGGCTTCATCTGTAACTTTAATTCATAGAAGAAACGAATTTAGAGGTGCTTTAGATTCTGTAGACAAAGTACAAGAATTAAAGGATGCTGGAAAAATTATCATGATTACGCCGGCGGAAGTAAAAGCCATCGTGGGTGCAGATAAAGTAACAGGTGTTTCTGTAATTCAAAACGGAGGAGAAGAATTTACCATTGAGACAGATCATTTTATTCCGCTTTTTGGATTGTCTCCAAAGCTAGGGCCTATTGGAGATTGGGGATTAGAAATCGAGAAAAATGCCATTAAAGTAAACAATGCTTTAGACTATCAAACCAACATACCCGGAATTTATGCTATTGGAGATGTAAACACCTATCCTGGGAAATTAAAATTAATTCTTTGCGGTTTTCATGAGGCAACATTAATGTGTCAGAGTGCTTACAAACGTATTTTTCCTAATAAAAAGTATGTAATGAAATATACAACCGTTGGTGGTGTTGATGGCTTTGATGGCACTAGAAAAGAGGCTCCAAAAGCAGTTGTTAAAAAGATTGAATAATTCTTATAAACCTAAATATTCTTTAGACTTTTCTTACCTTTGTTAGAATAACGAAATCGATTGAGATGTATTTAGATTTATTATCACACTTAAAGTTTTTAATGAAGCGCAATCCAGAATGATTAAATAAATGAAATTTTAATCATTTATTTTTTTAATCATTTAATAGAAAAACATGCCTTTTTATCATAAATTAGGAGAAATTCCACCCAAAAGACACACACAATTTCGTAAAAAAGACGGGAGTTTATATTACGAACAACTTTTTGGTACTATTGGTTTCGACGGAATGTCTACCAATTCATATCACGAATACAGACCAACAATGGTTAAGAAAATTGGAAAGCAATATTCTGTTAAGCCAATAATTGCAAAAGCCAATAATATTCAATCTTACAGGTTTCTCGGATTTCAAGTGCCGCCAGAAGACGATTATCTAGAAAGCAGAAAAATTATTTTAACAAATTCAGATTGTAATATCATTTTATCGGCGCCAAAAAAATCTACTGCAGAATATTTCTATAAAAACACAGATGCAGATGAGGTGATTTTTATTCATAAAGGAAGCGGGAAACTAAGAACACATCTTGGGAACATCGATTTTAAATATGGAGATTATCTAGTAATTCCACGCGGCATTATTTACAAACTAGATTTTGATGATGAGAATAATAGACTGTTTATTGTAGAGTCCTATTCGCCAGTCTATACACCAAAACGATATAGAAATTATTTCGGACAACTACTAGAGCATTCTCCTTTTTGCGAGCGAGATATTCGAAGACCTTATGAATTAGAAACAAATTATGAATTAGGAGATTTCTTAATCAAAGTAAAAAAACAAGGCGAAATTACAGAGATGACCTATGCTTCGCATCCTTTTGATGTCGTTGGTTATGACGGTTATAATTATCCGTATGCATTTTCAATTCACGATTTTGAGCCAATAACGGGCAGAATTCATCAGCCGCCACCAGTGCATCAAACCTTTGAAACCAATGCATTTGTAATTTGCAGTTTCGTGCCACGTATGTATGATTATCATCCAGATTCAATTCCTGCGCCATACAGTCATAGCAATATCGATTCAGATGAGGTTTTATATTATGTAGATGGAGATTTTATGAGTAGAAATGATATCGAGCAAGGTCATATTTCCTTGCATCCATCAGGAATTCCGCATGGGCCCCACCCGGGAACTGCAGAGAAAAGTATTGGAAAAACGAAAACTGAGGAATTAGCTGTGATGGTAGACACTTTTAAACCCTTGCAGGTTACAGAAGAAGCTATGAAAATTGCTGATGAAGAATATTATAAATCTTGGTTAAAGTAAAATAATTATTAGAAGCTATTTACTACTTTTCAGTATCTCTTTTTGTAAAAATAAAAAGGTTAAGAATATTAACATTTATTCGAACGGCTAAAATTAGGGGCAAACTTACTTAATAGCAATATTAAAAAACAAAAATCATCTAAAGATGGCAAAAGAAGTAAAATCAGTAAACTACGGTTTAGAAAAAATATTTGAAGGTGCACAAGATTTCCTTCCGTTGTTAGGAACAGATTATGTAGAGTTTTATGTAGGTAATGCAAAACAAGCAGCACATTTCTATAAAACAGCATTCGGTTTTCAATCTTATGCATATCGCGGATTAGAAACGGGTTCTAAAGATTCTGTGAGTTATGTCTTAACACAAGACAAAATCAAATTAGTTTTAACCACTCCTTTAAATAGTAAATCACCAATTAACGATCATATTGTAAAACATGGAGACGGCGTAAAAGTGATTGCTCTTTGGGTAGAAGACGCCACAAAAGCTTATAAAGAAACTACTTCTAGAGGCGCTAAATCCTATATGAAACCAACTTTAGAATCAGACGAGTTTGGAGAAGTGGTAAGAGCTGGAATTTATACATACGGAGAAACAGTGCACATGTTTGTGGAGCGTAAAAATTATAAAGGAGCCTTTTTGCCAGGTTTTCAAAAATGGGAATCCGCTTACAATCCCCCAATTGCAGGTTTAAAATACATAGACCACATGGTTGGTAATGTAGGTTGGAATCAAATGGATGTTTGGGTAAAATGGTATGAAGATGTTATGGGGTTTGAAAACTTTTTATCTTTTGATGACAAGCAAATTCACACAGAGTATTCAGCTTTAATGAGTAAAGTAATGTCTAATGGAAATGGTAGAATCAAATTTCCAATAAACGAGCCTGCAAAAGCTGCAAAACGTTCTCAAATTGAAGAATATTTAGACTTTTATGAAGGTGCAGGGGTGCAACATATAGCAGTTGCAACAGATGATATTATAAAAACAGTTTCTCAATTAAAAGCAAATGGAGTAGAGTTTTTATCTACCCCACCAGCAGCATATTATAAATCAGTTCCTGGGAGATTACAAGAGTTTAGCCACGAATTAAGTGAAGATATAGAAAAGTTAATGGCTTTAGGTATTATGATTGATGCGGATGAAGAAGGCTATTTATTACAAATTTTCACAAAACCAATAGAGGACAGACCAACGTTGTTTTTTGAAGTTATTCAAAGAATGGGTGCAAGAGGTTTTGGAGCAGGAAACTTTAAAGCACTTTTTGAATCTATTGAAAGAGAGCAAGCAAAAAGAGGAACATTGTAGTTTTTTTATTTCTTAAAAAAGATAAAATCTTATTTTTAATGCAAATGAATAAACCATTAAAAGTATTTATCCGGTTATTTAAAAAATTAACAAACGGAAACCAGACACTTAAAATAATAGTGTACTCAATTTTAATACTTTGTTTCATTACTTATTTCTTAAGCAGTAGTGCATTTTAGGAAATAGCCTAATTTTATAAAAAAAAGTATTGTTTATTTTTTATGAGTTTAATTTTAAATACAAATGGAAAGAGAAGAAATACTAAAAGCAATAGAAGAAAAGTATGATAAATTAGGCGTTCCTGTAGATGCAATGTTAGAGGGTCTTTTGTGGAGTACCCCAATTACCTATTGGGACTATATTCAGACAGATGCACTTTTAGGTTTACAAACACCAAGAACTACGCAGCCAGACGAAATGGTTTTTATCATGTACCATCAAGTGAATGAGTTGTTGTTTAAAATGATTTTATGGGAAATTGATCAAGTTGCTAAAACCATAGAAGTTTCTGCAGATAAATTCACAATGCATTTAAATAGAATTAGCAGATACTTTGACATGCTGTCTACTTCTTTTTCTGTGATGGCAGATGGCATGGAAAAAGAACAATATTTAAAATTTAGAAATACATTAACGCCTGCAAGTGGATTTCAATCTGCACAATATCGTAAAATCGAATTTGCTTCTACAGAACTCATTAATTTAATAGACGCGCGTTATAGAGATTCTATTGATCGTAATTCTTCTTTTAAAAATGCATATAATCATTTGTATTGGCAAGCTGCAGGTAAAAATTATACAACAGGGCAAAAATCGACGTTATTAAATCTTTTTGAGAAAAAATATATGGGAGATTTTATAGATTTCATGGAAGATTACAATACTATTAATTTGTCGTTAAAATTTAAGCAGTTACCCAAAGATATCCAGTTAAATCCGCAACTTATAAAGGCTATGCGTCATTATGATTATACCGTAAATGTAAAGTGGGTGCTAGCGCATTACAATGCCGCAGGTAAATACTTAGGTGGAAAAGAAAAAGATTTAGAAGCAACTGGTGGCAGTAGTTGGCGTAAATACATGCATCCAAAGTATCAACGAAGAATCTTTTACCCTTATTTATGGAGTCAAGAGGAGTTGAAAAATTGGGGGATATTTTAAATAAGTAATACTCTTTAATATTCGCTTTAGTTTGTTTTTTAAAACACATAGTTATAAATATTTTAAAATAATTATTAAAAATCATTTACGATTTATTTGTAAATGATTTTTTCTTTTTCTGGATGGCCATTGTCAAAACTTTTTTATAAGTTTGACGCTTATGAAAATAAGCAAATTAATTATTTGTGCTCTTCTTTTAACTTTTACATGTTTTTCACAAGAAAAGAAAGAGGCTTTTAAAGGGGGAGAATGGTTGCGTTATAAAGTAAGTTATAGTGGTTTTTTTCGCGCCGGAACTGCAGTTTTAGAGCTTAAAGAAACAAATCTAAATGGAGAGACAGTTTTTTATTCAAAAGGCACTGGCTGGACCTCTGGATTGATAAAATGGTTCTTTAAAGTAGATGATCTTTATGAAAGTTATTTTGATAAAGCACCAATTAAACCTATTCTTTTTAAAAGAAAAATTAATGAGGGTGGGTATGAAAAACATCGAATAACGAAGTTTGATTATGCTTCTAATACAGCATATATTCAAGATTTTAAAAATCAGAAAGATACTACAATGGTTTTTTCTAAAGTACAAGATATACTTTCTTTATTTTACTATCTAAGAAAACAAGATGTAAAAAAATTTAAAAAAGGAGATGAGTTATTAATAGATATGTTCATAGATTCTCAAGTGTATCCTTTTAAACTTCAATTTTTAGGAAAAGAGGTTGTAAAAACGAAATTTGGAAAAGTAAAATGTTTAGTATTTAGGCCGTTAGTTCAGTCTGGTAGAGTTTTTAAAGCAGAAGAAAGTGTAACCCTTTGGATATCTGATGATGCTAATAAGGTGCCAATTAAAATCAAAGCAGATTTAGCTGTGGGCTCTTTAAGAGCAGATTTAGATGCTTATAAAGGTTTGGCTAATAAATTTAAAACAGCTGATTAAACGCTCAGGAAAATTAATTAAAATTTAACGAAACCGTTTAAGGAACTTCCTTGTTTAGATTTAAAATAAATCAATTTTATTTGTACTTTTGGGTGCTTAATATAATTACTCTCATTTTTTTGAAAAATATCATTTACCTATTATTCTTGTTTTGTGCTTTTTCTGCTTGTAAAGGTGAGGGAGAAAACAAAGAAGCAGTTTCAAAATCGAAACTAAAACCAAAACCAGTATATAAATATGGTTTTAAGGTGGCAGATTATAAAGTTATTTTAGATACTATAAAAGGCGGTGAAAGTTTTGGAGCTATTTTAGATAGACACCATGTAGAATATCCGAAAATCAGTAAAATCGCACGCTCAATAAAAGATGTTTTTGATGTAAGAAGGGTAAGAGCAGGTAAGCCTTATATGATTTTATCAAGTAAAGATTCTTTGGAAGAAGCAAAAGTTTTTATTTACAAAAATGATAGGATTAGAGCTACTGTTATAGATTTTAAAGATTCTATCTTTAAAGCATACACCTACCTTCAACCTATAAAAAAAGTAGAGAAAATTGTAGAGGGTAAAATATATTCAAACCTTTCTAATGCAATGGATAGTTTGCATTTAAACCCTAATTTAACCTGGAGAATTGCAGATATTTATGCTTGGACATTAGATTTTTATAAACTTCAAAAAGGAGATTCTTTTAAGCTTATTTTCGAAGAGAAATTTATAAATGATACTGTTTTTGCTGGGTACGGCGATGTTAAATCAGCTGTTTTTAATCATAATAAAAGAGATTTATATGCTTTTAGGTTTCTTGCAGATTCTATTTTGAATATTCATGAGTATTATGATGATAATGCCAAAATGCTGCGTAGTCAGTTTTTAAAATCTCCAATAAAATTTCAATATAGAATTTCATCTAGATACAATTTAAATAGAAAAATTCCTTACTACGGCAATAGAGTAAAGCCTCATAAAGGTACCGATTTTGCTGCAAGAGTAGGAACTCCTATTATAGCAACGGCTAGCGGCACTGTTTCAGAATCTAAGAGAAAAGGCGGTAATGGTAATTATGTAAAAATAAAACACAATGCTACATATAGCACGCAGTACTTGCATATGAAAATGCGTAAAGTTAAAAGAGGGCAATACGTAAAGCAAGGAGATGTTATCGGTTTGGTTGGTATGACAGGAAACACCGGAGGACCCCATGTTTGTTACCGTTTTTGGAAATATGGCAGACAGGTAGATCCTTTAAGAGAAAAACTACCTGCGGCAAAACCTATGAATAAAAGTATGAAACCAGCGTTTTTTGATTTCATAAAACCTTTGAAATCTCAAATAGATAAAAATCAATTACAAATAAAAGAAACGATAGTAACTGTAAAATAAGTTGCTTAAAATTTAGAAAATGGCTTTAAAAAACATCAATCCTACCAAGACTCAAGCTTGGGAAAAACTGACAAATCATTTTAATGAAAATAAGAACATTAACATTAAAGACTTGTGTAAAGATAAAAATAGAACTGCAGATTTTTCTTTGGAATTAGGAGATTTATCAGTAGATTTTTCGAAAAACAGAATTACTAAAGAAACTATTGCGTTGCTAGTAGAATTGGCAAAAGAAGTAGACTTAAAGGATGCTATTGAAAAACAATATGCTGGTGCAGTAATTAACGTTACCGAAGGTAGAGAAGTTTTACATACTGCTTTAAGGAGTAATTCTGAAGAACCAGTTCTAATTGATGGAAAAAATATAAAGCCACAAATACAAACTGCTTTAAGAAAAATTAGAAGTTTTAGTAATAAAGTTATTTCTGGGAAATGGAAGGGATATTCAGGTAAATCTATAACAGATATTGTAAATATTGGTATTGGAGGATCTGATTTAGGACCAGACATGGTTGTAGAATCTCTTCAATATTATAAAAATCAGTTAACTACACATTTTGTATCTAATGTAGATGGAGACCATGTTTCTGAGGTGATTAAAAAGCTAAATCCAGAAACAACTTTATTTGTAATTGTATCAAAAACCTTTACAACGCAAGAGACTATTACAAATGCAGAAACCTTAAAAAATTGGTTTTTAAAGTCGGCAACTATTTTTGATATTCCAAAACATTTTGTGGCAGTCTCAACAAACTTAGAGGCGGTAGACAACTTTGGAATTGACAAAGCAAATGTTTTTCCGATGTGGAATTGGGTTGGTGGTCGTTTTTCTTTATGGTCTGCAGTAGGGTTATCGATTAGTTTATCTGTTGGTTATGATAATTACAGAGCTTTATTAGATGGTGCAGAAGAAATGGACTTGCACTATAAAGATACAGACTTCGAAAATAATATTCCTGTAATATTAGCCTTGTTAAGTGTTTGGTATAATAATTTTTATGAGGCAGAGACAGAGGCCGTTTTACCCTATTCTCAGTATTTAAAAAAGCTTCCAGACTATTTACAACAAGCCATTATGGAAAGCAATGGGAAAGGTGTAGATAGAAATGGAGATACCATAGATTACCAAACAGGAACAATTGTTTGGGGAAGTACAGGTACAAATATGCAACACGCATTTATGCAATTAGTACACCAAGGTACAAAGTTAATTCCTGCAGATTTTATTGGGTATAAAGAGTCATTATATGGTTTAACAGATCATCATAAGAAACTAATGGCAAATTATCATGGCCAAATAGAGGCATTGGCTTTTGGTAAATCAAAAGAAGAGGTTTATTTAGAGCTAAAGTTTTCAGGAGAAGAAGATAAAATTGCAAAATTATTACCCTTTAAAATTTTTGAAGGAAACAGGCCAAGTAATGCTATTCTTTTTGACAAACTTACACCCCATTCTCTAGGTAAATTGATTGCGCTTTACGAACATAAAATTTATACTCAAGGAATTCTATGGAACATTTATAGCTATGATCAATTTGGTGTAGAGCTAGGAAAAGAATTAGCTAAAAAATTATTAAATACCCATTAATTATAGGTTTAGGAAATTAAAAATTAAAGAAACGAACCTGTTTTATGTGTTTTGTTAATAATTTGTTAATATAAAAACTATTTAATTACAAGTTTAAATACCATTTAAGTTATATTTGGATGTCTTAATTTTTTGTTAAAACCATAACCTTAAATTAACATAAATACCCTGTGAAAGAGACATTTTTGCAGAAACTAATAATATTAATTCAAATTTAAACAATGAAAAATTTTAAAAACTTATTATTTGTAGCACTGTTCTTAACAACAGCTGCAGTTTTAGGACAAACTAAAATTACAGGAACGGTTGTAGATGAAACCAATCAACCATTGCCAGGGGCAAGTGTTCTTGTAAAAGGAACAACAAACGGAACCTCAACAGATTTTGATGGTAAATTTACTTTAGAAGCAAAAGCTGATTCTGGTGCTATTGTAGTTTCTTTTATCGGTTACAGTTCAAAGGAAATTGTATTTTCTTCTTCAAAAAACAGTTTAACAGTTCAATTGTTAGAAGATACAGGTTCTTTAGATGAAATCATCATAACCGCTACTTCTTTTGCAATAGACAGGAAAACACCTGTTGCCGTTTCTACAATTAAAGCTGCAGATATTGAACTAAAATTAGGAACACAGGAATTTCCAGAAATTTTGAAATCTACTCCTGGTGTATATGCCACAAAAACAGGTGGTGGTTACGGAGATGCAAGAATTAATTTACGTGGGTTTAGTTCTCAAAATGTTGCGGTAATGATTAACGGAGTACCTGTTAATGACATGGAAAACGGAGCAGTATACTGGTCTAACTGGGCTGGTTTGTCAGATGTAACATCTGCAATGCAGGTTCAAAGAGGTTTAGGAGCTTCTAAGGTTGCAGTGCCTTCTATTGGAGGAACCATTAATATTATCTCTAAATCTACAGATGCACAGCAAGGTGGAAATATTAATATGTCTACTGGAAACAATGGGTATCAAAAATATGGTATGACTTTATCAACAGGGGTAATGGATAATGGTTTTGCCGTTACTGCTTCGGCAGCTAAGATCTCTGGAGATGGTTATGTAGACGGTCTTCAGTTTAGTGGAGTTAATTACTTTTTAAATATTTCAAAAGAGGTAAATGATGCACATAAATTATCTTTTAATGTAATTGGTGCGCTACAGACGCATGGTCAAAGATACAATTCTAGAACAATTGCTCAGAATAGAGATACTGAACAAGGAGGGAAAAGATTTAATCCAGACTGGGGTTACAGAAATGGTGAGGTAGAAAATATTTCTTATAATTTTTATCACAAGCCTCAAATTTCTTTAAATCATGATTGGGTTATTTCAGACAAAACATTTTTAACAACAGTGGTGTATGCCTCTTTTGGGACAGGTGGAGGAAGAAGACTTTATGGTTCTGGAAAATTTACAAATGATGCTTACAGGTTGGGGGATTCAGACCAACCAATTGATTTTGATAAAATTGTTCAAGAAAACAAAGATAATGGAGCCTTAGGTTCTACAGATGTTTTTGCAGCTTCAAACAATGACCACAACTGGTACGGTGTTCTTTCTACTTTAAACACAGAACTTTCAGATAATTTGACATTAACAGCAGGTTTAGATGGAAGATATTATGTAGGTTCTCATTATTATTCAATTACAGATTTATTAGGTGGTGAGTATTATTTAAACCCAAGTAGTAATGATAATAACAAGAATACCGCTTTAAAAGTCGGAGATCGTTTTAATAGAGATTACGAAGGAAGAGTTTTGAGATATGGAACGTTTGCGCAATTAGAATATTCGCAAGACGCTTTATCTGTTTTCTTATCTTCATCAATTTCAAATACAAGATACGGAAGATCTAGTTTTTTAGATGATTCTTCAAATCCAAATGGAAACGTTTCTGATAACGCAAATTTTTTAGGATACGGTATTAAAGGTGGTGCAAACTATAACGTAGATGACACGAACAATGTTTTTGCTAATATTGGATATTTTTCGAGAGCACCATTCTTAACAGGAAGTGTTTTCTTAAATAAAGAATCTGTAGAATTAAATTCAGAAGCAATCAATGAAAAAGTTTTTAGTGCAGAAATAGGATATGGATATAGAAGTGAAAACTTTAATGCCAATATAAATCTGTATAGAACTTCTTGGTTAGATAAGTCAATTACAGCAAGACAGCAAGATCCCGACAATTTAGGACAGTTCTTAGAAGCAAATATTGCTGGATTAGATGCATTACACCAAGGTATTGAGTTTGATTTTGTTGCTAAGTTAAGTGATAAATTAAATCTTACTGGTATGTTTTCTCTAGGAGATTGGACTTGGCAAAGTGATGTGCAAGGACAAATATTTGATCAAAACAATGTAATAATTAAAGAAGTTACTGTAAATGCAAAAGGCTTAAAAGTAAATGATGCAGCACAAACAACATATGCTTTAGGTATAAATTATAAGGTATTAGATAGAACAAACTTATTTATAGATTATAATTATGCAGGAGATTTGTATTCTAAATTCAACATTACAAGAAGTATAGACAGAGAGAATACCTGGAAAATGCCAGGATATCATTTAGCAGACTTTGGTTTTAGACATGGGTTTACTATTGGAGACTTTTATGCAACCTTATCTGGTAAAATGAATAACATATTTGATGTTGAATACATTTCTGATGCATTTGACGATGGAACACACACAGCTTCTGGGGCTAACGTTTATTACGGAGCAGGAAGAACATTTAGTTTAGGATTAAAAGTTAATTTTTAAAAAATATAATCATGAAAAAAATTCTAATATTATTAACAATTTTTTCAATGGTTTTCACTTCTTGTGAGCCATTAGAGATGATCAATGCAGAGTCTGATGCAATCCCCAACCCTATTGTTGGAGATGCAGAATACACGCTTACAGCGGATGATTATGAGACATTCGGATTAAACTACGGGAGCTTTGGTTCAGAAGATGCAGCAAAATCTACTATTCCACCATTTTTAGCTGAAATGTTTCCTGTTTGGGGAAAGAACTCTTCAGTGTTACTTAATTACCAGTTATACATTGGAAATGCAGATGGGATTAGTGATTATACTTCTTCGGAAGACTATTCTCTAGCACTTGCAGATTACCCTGGAAACACAGACAATGCTGTTGCTTTTTATGAAAGTGAAAGTCCTGCTGAATTATTACCAGGTATTTTGGCTTCAGGAGTTGCAACGGCAGCAGATGGAGATGTAGTTTTAGCGAAATATAAGCAGTATGTGGGTGAAACTGTTAACGGAATTACTGATTTTTACACTAGAGATTTTGTAGGGGCAGGAACCTTATTAGATTTCGAAGCAGTAAGCGTAAGTGGAGATCAGGTTTGGGAAGGAACAAATTATGGAGCTAAAGTTACAGGCTATTCTGGTGGACAAAGACTGGTAAATGAAGATTGGTTAATCTCTTCAGAGATAGATTTAGCTAGTTTTCCTAATTCATCTTTTCAAGCAACTCAAATTTTTAATTATGGTGATCCTTCTGGTTTTAGTGTTTTAATTTCAGCTGATTATACAGATGACGTTGCGGCGGCAACTTGGGATGTTATTGAATTAACGAATGTACCTGATGGAACATCTTGGACTGCATACACATCTGAAGCATATAGCTTAGCTGCTTACAATGGGGAAACGGTAAATATTGCTTTCAAATATACTTCTTCAGATTCTAATGCTGGTACGTATGAAATTGAGGATGTAATTTTAAGAGCGCCAGGTGTAGAAGGTGTTACAGAACGTAAATCTGCTTTTTACACCTATGAAGGTGGTTCTTGGGAGTTATCTGAAGGTGTTTACTACTTAAGTGATGCGGATTTCGATTCTATGGGTGAAGCTAGTGGGCAACCAGGGAAATACAATAATTTTAGTAGTTCAATATCACCAGACGATTATTTATTAAATTTCTTAAGTAATAAATACCCGTATGCCTTAGAAGGAGACGATTTATCTGTAATTTATAAATACTATTCTAGTAATTCAGGAGCTCAATTAAGAGGGAACTTATATACATATATGAACGGTGCTTGGTCAAGCTACAAGTCTACAATTAGTTCATCGTTACAGTTTGGACATGATGGTTCAGTTTGGGTGCCAGATAACACCATCAAGTATACACTAATTAGAAATGCAGATTATGAGTATATGGCTTCTCAATTAACAGATGCAGAATATGCTGGTTTAATTGGTAACCTTGCTAGTTATGGAGATTTTGATTATAACTGGACAGATGCTCAAATTCATTATGCATTGGCGCTCTTTTTAGATCATTTAGATCCAAGTGCTGCTGAGGGACAGAAATATATTTTAACCTATGTTATTTATGACAATGGAGAAAATGATTACCAAACAAGTTTTATTAAGACAGACGGAGCTTGGGTTGTAAATGATTAAAAAATAAAATTAGACTTTCTAAAAACCACCTCATTTGAGGTGGTTTTTTTGTTTTAAAAATTAGTAACTTTGTGCCAACAACAAACTAATTATTAGTATCATGAAAAATGTGCACTCTTATTGGGCTTATTTAGTGCTTGCTATCTTAATATTTGCAGTAATAAATGCAATCCTTGGACTTAGCAAAAAGAAACAATTTACAGACAAAGATTTACGTATTGGCTTATTCGCGTTAATTGTTTGCCATATCCAACTATTAATAGGTTTGGTTTGGTATTTCATGTCTCCCTGGTTTAGTGCATTAAAGGAAGATGTGGGCGGAGTAATGAAAGAAAAGTCTTTGAGATTATTGGCAGTAGAACACCCAATAATGATGATTCTAGCCATCGTTTTTATAACTATTGGTTGGTCTAAGCATAAAAAGAAAACAACAGATAGTGCAAAGTTTCAAACATTTGCAATTTTTTATGGAATAGGTTTATTATTAATGCTATCAAAAATTCCTTGGAACAATTGGTTATAATAACGATTATTCTGCAGCACTAAGTTTTATACATGGAAAGCTATATTATATTTATATGAAGATTTTAAGCTATATATTATCTCCAATTTTTGCATTCGTATTTTTTTTGTTGTTAATTATTTTTCATCCATTACAATGGATTGGACTAAATGTTTTTGGTTATAAAGGACATAAGCTTGCTGTAGATGTTATGAATTGGGTTTTAGTAAAATCTCTTTTAGTTTTAGCAATACGAGTTAAAGTAGAAAATGAGTACGAGTTACCTTTGAATACAACACTTGTTTTTGTATCAAATCATCAAGGAGTATTTGATATTCCGCCAATTATTTCTTCGTTTAAGAAATACCACCCTAAATTTGTTTCAAAAATTGAATTAGGAAAAGGCATACCAAGTATTTCTTATAACCTGCGTAAAGGAGGTGCTGCCTTAATTGATAGAAAGGATGGAAAGCAAGCAATTGTTACTTTAGTTGATTTTGCTAAGAACATTAACAAAAATAAATGGTCTGCCGTAATTTTTCCAGAAGGAACAAGAAGTAGAAATGGCAAATCAAAGTCATTTGCTCCAAGCGGATTAAAAATAATTACAAAGTATAATAAAGAAGGTTATGTTGTACCTTTAACTATTAATAATTCTTGGAAGGTTTTTAAATATGGTAAATTTCCATTTGGTATCGGAAGTCCAATAACCATTAAAACGCACGAACCAATTAAAATTAATACTTTGCCATTTAAAGAGTTATTAGAAAAAACAGAAACAATTATTAAAGAACATATAAAACAAAAGTAATGTCTATAAAAAATATAAGAAAAGAAGTAATGCTAACGCTAGAAAAAAGTATGCAGAGCTTTATGGATACATATTTAATTCCTGCAGAAAAAATATGGCAGCCAACAGATTTCTTGCCGAATTCGCAAAAAGATTCATTTATAACGGAAGTAGAAGAGATTAGGGAAATTTCTAAAGAATTACATGATGATTTTTGGGTAGTTTTAGTGGGAGATACAATTACAGAAGAAGCTTTACCAACCTATGAATCTTGGTTGTTAGATTTAGATGGTATAAATCAAGACCCAGACAATGGTTGGGCAAAATGGATACGAACTTGGACTGCAGAAGAAAATAGACATGGAGATGTTTTAAATAAGTATTTATACT
>Ga0209533_1000998_pt1 | contig 26800 bp, 30 predicted proteins | sample COG_04_FD_184748 | JGI IMG/M metagenome (GOLD analysis project Ga0209533, IMG submission 184748) | Pelagic Microbial community sample from North Sea - COGITO 998_met_04 (SPAdes) (version 2) | ecosystem: Environmental > Aquatic > Marine > Neritic zone/Coastal water | place: Helgoland, sampling...
TGACTTTTTAATTCTTGATAATCATCTAAAAATTGAAAATAAAGAATTATTTAATCATATAAATATAAAAGAAAATTTACAAAAATTTAAATTTGATGAAATAAAATCATTTATTATTAGTAGAAGATTTATAGAATTTATTTTATATACTGGTATAAATAGTTTTATAGATAATGATATAAATTTAAATAATTTTATAGATTCATGTGTTGATAATACATTAATAAATGATTTTAATTTATATGTTCTAACTGAACCGATTGTTTATTATTGATTTTTTTTAGTTTTATTATAAATATATTTATATATAATTATTTATATATGAAATTTAATATAAGTTATGATGATCAATATACTAATATTAAAGCGATTCCAGAAAATAATGATGAAAAATTTGGATTAAGAGCACAAGGACCTTATACTAAACTAAATCTAAAAAATAATATATTAAAAATGAAATATGTTCCTAAAAAAAAACTTCATCCAGATATTATTGGTGCATTATGTTTAACAGCATTTTATCCATTTATTAAATATGAAGCAGTAATGCCTGAACCAGTAAGTCAAACATTTGCAGATAATTTAGATATGGATTTATTATGTCAGCATGACCTAATAAATGGTAATTACTCACCTTTTAAACCTATTAAAATTAAAAATATAGATAGTAGTCTAGAAAAGTATAATTCTGGAACAGAAACTGTAGTTGCTTATGGTGGAGGTATTGATTCTACAGCAATCGCATGTTTATTTCCAGAATTTAATTTAGTACATACATCAACATTAAATACTACAAATGAAGTAAAAAATGTAATGAAAGATTTTATCATGCGTCATTTAAATAATAAATCTTATATTGTTGATTCTAATTGTACTGAATTAACACAACCTGGTGGTTTTACAACTTTTACAAATATATTTTTAATACCTTTATTATTAACAAGTGATCTAAATATTAAAAATATATGTTGTGGTGAAATATTAGAATCAGCATGTTTAATGAATGGTAAAAAATATTTTCCACAATTTAATGAAAAAAGAAGAAATAAATGGATTAGATTTTATAATAATATTGGTTTAAATGTATTTTCTCCAACAGCCGGATGCTCAGAATTGATAACTTCAAAAATTATTTATGAAAATAATCTACATAATGATGTTTTGTTTTGTGAAAGAAATAATGGTCATCCATGTTATAAATGTACTAAATGCCTAAGAAAAATATTGCAACTTAATTATCATGGATGTAATTTTAAATTTGATCAATTTCAAGAAAATTTTATTACAAAAAGTATTAAACAAAAACCTGAATATTTTGCAAATCTTTTTAAAGAAACAACTTATCAAAAAAATAATATTCCAGATTATATAAAAAATTTATTTTTAGATTTTAAAGATTTAAAAACATATAAATTTAATAAAATATATAAAAAAAGTTTTTTATATTTTCCAGAAGATATAAAAGATATTTTAATAAAAAATCTAATGAAATATGGTGATTTAATGAATGAAGAAGAAGAAAAAGATTTAGAATCATGGGATTTAACGTAATAAAAAATTTAAGTTATTTTTTTTATAGCATCTTTTAAATTTTTCTCCATATTTTTAATTTCTTCATATGCGGTTGGTAAAAATATATCTTGATTATAAAAATCTAATAAATTTTTTTTATTAGAATATAAAGAATTTATTTTATCTTTTAATTCTTGAATTGATTTATTATTATTTTTATAGAATAATATTCTATTTACATTAAATATTTTTTTATCAATATCATCTATTATGTCTTCTAAATATATTGGAATACACCCTGAGTTACATGCATCCATAATTTTTTCAGTAATATAACCTTTTAGATCTGTATATGTATTTTCTGGACATATATTAAAAATAAAATCTTCTAAAAATTTTATTTTTCCTATTTTATTAAATTCATCATTTGAATAATTATTAAATAATTTAGAGGGACATATAATATGATCAATATTTTTTAATGAGTTATATATGTTAGTTCTAGTTTTCCATCTATCATGACGACATATTAGGGCACAAAATTTTTTTTTTTCTAGAGTTGATATTTTAAATTTTTTATTAATATTTTCAAATACTGAAGGTTTATTATATGAATTAGAATATTCTATATATATTGGAAATTTAAAACAATTTAAGTTAATATTATTATATATACTACCAAAATAAAAATGAAATATATTTTCAACATACAGTTTGTAAGGATATTTAAAATGATGTTGTATAGGTTCGCTAACCCATAAAATTTTGTAAGCTTTTTTATTTTTAATATATTTATAATCATTATCATTTATAAAAGACCCACTCAAAATTATATCTATATCTTGACTTTTTCTATCTTTTATAAAATTAAAATCTTTAAAATATTTATTTGTAAAAATATTATTTTCATAATTAAAATTTCGGTTCATAGATATCATAATAATATTTTTCATTTATATAATATTTTTAACAATATAAAATTTATTTTTAAACTTTTTAATATTAATTTATATTATACTTAATGTATAAAATTAAGTTTTCAAGTAGTATTCAAAATCTTTTTATTAAAATTAATTATGAAAAAAAAAAACATGTTGTTATGCAGTCTGAAGAACAATTTATAGAATATTTTTTCCCATTTATTGATAAATATGAAATAATTAAAAATAAAAATAATAATGATTATGATATTTTTATATATTCTTTAGATTTAGTTGATTTATCAATAGTAAATGAAAATAAAGTAAATTTTTTTATAAGTGTTGAAAATTTTAGAAAATGGTCATGGTATCCACATAATAATAAATTTGGAGATTTCGGAAATAAAAAAATAGATATTTTTTATTATAATCATATTTCTGATTTAATTGAAAAAGATAATTCTCTTTATATACCTACAGTTTATTTACGTATTCAATATTTTTTAAAAAATATAAATATTATTAAACCTACAATTAATATAAATTTTGAAAATAAAAAATTTATGCTTGTAATTAATAGAAGTAATTTAAATAAAGATATTCAAAAATATACTGAAATTTTTAATAAAATAGATAAAGTAGATAATATTTCAATTTATGACAAAGAAATTAAATATAAATCTTGTTATAATTCTATTGAATTACTAAACGTTTTTCATCAATATAAATTTATTCTTTGCTTAGAAAATTCTTATCAAGATGGATATATTACTGAAAAAATTTTTAATTGTTTTTTTTCTAAGTCTTTACCTTTATATAAAGGAGCAACAGATATTAATAAATTTTTTAATCAAGAATCATTTATTGATTTAAATAAAAATAATTATTTAGAAATTGTTAAAAAATTTAATGATAATAAAACCTTATATAATCAATATATTAATTGTAATAAAATAAATATAATTGATAATAATTATTTAAAATTTCAAGAAAAAATTAATCATAAAATTTTAAATAAAAAATAATTATATAGTATATATATGAAATATTTAATATATAGATATAGTGGAGGGTCTGCACATAATTTATCTGGATTAGAATTTAAAATAAATGTAGCAAAGAAAAAAATATGAAAGTATTAATTGATTATAGTTATTCAATATGGAATACATCCAAATTATTAGATTATTTTATTATATATGTTGGAAGAGGACCGTTAAAACCAACATAAAATATAAAATTATTCTTTTAATCTTGTAGCCCAAAAAGGATATTTTAATGCTGTATTATTTAAATCATAATTTTCTTTAGAATATTTACCAAAATAAGTTTCATCTTTTAATATAATTGATCCTTCATTTTTTCGAATTATACTTAATATAGATTGATCATGTCTATTTTCTTTAAAATATGATTCTTGATTATTATTATAATGATTTGTAATTAATAAAGAATTATGATTCATTAATTTTGACCAAGAATCAAATATATTAAGTAAATGCTTATTTTTTTTCATAATTAAAATTGTTGCTATATATTGTCCACTATTTAATATGCTTAATTCATTATTTATGTTAAAATAATTAAAAATTTCTTTTATTGACCATATTTTTTCTAAATGAGGTAATTGAAAAGATATAATTCCTAAATCACTGTTTTTTAATAAATTAATATAATCTTTTAATCTATCAATACCTTTATTATTAATAGTACAGCCTGCATCAATATATATTAAATAATCTTCGTCATTAATATTTTTTAATTTATTTTCAATAATATTTAATTTCCAAAGCCAGTATCCACCACCTTTTTTTAAACCTAAAATATTATTAAATTTATATTTAAATTCCTTTTCTAAATTTTCAGGACCAAGTACTTCAATTGAAAAAAAAAATTTACTATCAATTGCTTGTTTAAATATTCTTTTTTTTGAATTTATAAATTTATCATTTCCATAACTAATCATATGTATTTTATGTCCATTAATTAAATTTTTTTGTTCGCTGTACATTTATATAAATAAAAATATAAAAAAAAATATAAAATATAAAAAATAAAAATATAAAAATAAAAATATAAAAAATAAAAATATAAAAATAAAAATATAAAAATTCAATCTATTTGATAAATACTACATCTTTTTCAAAAATAATAGAATTCCATTGAACAAAACCAGAATTCCATCCATGTACTGAATAAGAATAAATTTTTTTAGCTTTTGATAATAAAAAAAATTCGAGTAATGTATCTTTCAAATCATTATTTAAACCAATATGAGACGGATTTGTTTTTAAAATTTTTATTTTTATTTTACTTTTTTCTATAAATTTCTTAAATCTATTAGAATCTGATATTAATATATCATTTTCTGAAAAATGAACTTTTTCTAAAATATTTAAATATTTTTGAAAATCAAGATTTTTATTATTATTTCTTACTAATTCATTATCCCCTAATCGAAAATGTATTATCTTAAAATTATTATATATTTTTAAATATTGATCAATATAATTTTGTAAATCTTTATTAGGTTTTAAAAGATTTTTCATAAAATTTATAGTATCTTCATCAGGATTATTTATTTGTTTATTTAAATTAGTGAATAAAAAAATATTATCTTCTGTTGAGTTATTAATAAATTTATCTAATTCTCCACCTTTAACAAATGGTATATTATTTTTATTTTTTTCAATTAAATTTGTATATGAATGATTATTTTCAATAATATATTTTGATAATTCATGTAAATGGATATCAACAACAAAATTATAATTATTTTTTCTACAATATAAATATAAATTCATAGTTCCTCTTAAAATATCACCTATCCCCCAAAAATTATTATATTTATCTGGTTTTTTATTATAATAATAATGAGACCAAACTTGTATAATTGTTTTCATATAATTATTAATAAATATAATTATTTTACATTTTAATCAAAAAATTATTATATATTTTTTTAGTTTTTTTTTATGATCTAATTCATTATAATGATTTAATGATTTTTCTTTTAAAAATAAATTATCTATATTAACATTATTTTTTTTAATTCTTTTATTGGATCTAAAAATAAAATATTATATTTCTTCTAACCACATTTTTAATTCATATCTATCACCATAACCTCTAGTAACTAAATGACTTACGATTAATATAGACTTATTATTTAAATTATTTTTTTTTATTGGAATAATATCATTTTCAATATCAGTTTTTTTTTTATTTATCAATTTTTATATTATTTTTTATTGATAAATTATATTTATCTTCACCTAGCCCTATGATGAACATATTTATCTTGTCATTTATAATATAATTTAGAAGCTTTTTCAATGACATACATATCAATATTTTCAAATTGTTTTTTTAATTTATCATAATTTATTCTATTTTTTTTTAAGAATAGGTGTTCTAAATATATTTTTTATTTCATCTTCTTTAAATTAATATTTTTTAAATAATCAATAATTTGTAATACTTTTTTTGTATAATGAGGATATGAAATTTCTTCTTGAATATCTGTGCACTTATAAATTTATTTTATTAAATATTGACGATAACTTCCAAATATAGTCACTTTTTATTCATTTATATAATATATAATATATAATTATAAAATTATATTTAATATTTTTATTAATATTAATATATATATGGATAAAAATTTTTATTTTGATAATTTAATTAACAATTTAGAAAAAAATTTAGAATTTGATTATATTATTAAAAATATTATTAATCCCTTTACTCCTTATTATATTTCTAATTTTTATTTTGGTCATGAATTGATAAAATTTAAAATGCCTCCTACAGAATCAATTGATATTTCTTCTAAAAAAAATATAGAAAAAATTAAAGATAATGATATTATTTTTGTCCAAATAAATGAATTTGATAAATTTTGTTCTAATATACTTCCATTAATAAAGTGTAAATTTATATTAATTACAGGACAAACTCATCTACCAAAATTAAAAAAAAGTAAAAATACTGATTTAATAATAAATGATAATAGAATAATAAAATGGTTTTCTCAAAATCCTATTTATAAAAATGAAAAATATTTTTCATTTCCATATGGTATAAATAATGGCGTTAGTTTAAATAATGCACCCCAAAAAAAATTAATTATTAATTATGTAAAAATATTATTAGAGAAAAATAATAAAAATTTAAATATAATTAATTTGAATTTAAGAGTAACACATCCTTGTAGAAAAATTTTTAAACCTGAACCTCGTTTAAACTTATATGATTTTTATAAAAAAATGTCTGAAGCAAGATTTATTCTATCACCAATTGGTGATAGAGATGATTGTTATCGACATTGGGAATCTATTGGCTTCGGTACAATTCCAATATCTAATGTTAATGAATTATATAAAGATTTATTTCAAGATAATATGATTTATGTAAATAATACACAAGAAATGTTAAAGTTATATAATGAACAACAAAATTTAGATTATAAATGTCCAAATAGAGATTTAATTTGTGTAGATTATTGGAAAGATTATATTCAAGAAAAAATTAAATAATTTGAATTTATTTTTTACAATTTTTTAACTTTTTTTATATAATAAAAAATGACTATATTTTTTTGTGTTGAATAGTATATATGAAAAAAGTATTTAGTGTGTGCTTATGGGGTAATAAACCTATATATAATAAAGGATCAATTCGAAATGCTGATTTATGTAAAAAATATTATCCAGATTATGAATATTGGATTTATATTCATAAACCATCGGTTCCTGTAAATACAATTGAACAACTTAAAAAAAAAGATCATGTAAAAATTATTTTTAGAAATGGTGATTTAAATAAATGTAGTCCAATGTCTTGGAGATTTGAATCCATAGACGATCCAGAAGTTGAAATTATGTTATGTCGAGATATTGACACTATAATACTTGAAAGAGAAGTAGTTGCGAATGAAGAATGGCTTCAATCAGGAAAAACATTTCATATTATGCGAGATCATCCTCATCATAGATATCTTATATTAGGAGGAATGTTTAGTACAAAAAAAACAGAAAAAATACTTAAATGGATTGATATTATATATGAAAAAAAACAAGATGGTAAAAGAATGTATGATATAGATTTTTTAAAAAATAAAATTTATCCTCTTATTAAAAATGATTCTTTTATTCACGATAATTTCTGGAGACCAGAAAAACATTGTAAATATTTCACAACAAAATATAATAATGCTTGTGATTTTGTTGGTATGTATATAAATCCTGATGAATCAAGAAGTGCAAGACATATGAAAATAATTAAAAATAAAGTTAATGAATTAAAGAAAAAAAAAATAAACTTATAAATAAATATAAATATAAAAATATAAAATTATAATAAATAAAAAAATTAATTAATGTATAAAAATATATTTTATTTGAATATATATGGCTTTGGTAAGTGTCATAATACCTACTTTTAATAGATTTAAATATTTATTAAATACTATTAAATCAGTAAAAAAACAAACTTATTCAAATATAGAAATTATAGTTATAAATGATTGTTCAACTGAAAAAGATTATTATGATTATGATTGGAATGGTAATAATATTAAAATTATACAGTTAGAAAAAAATAGTAAAAAAATATTTGGTTATGGTTGTGTTGGTTTTGTTAGAAATAAAGGTATTGAGATTGCTTCTGGTAAATATATAGCATTTTGTGATGATGATGATATATGGTTTCCAAATAAAATTGAATTTCAAATTAGAGAAATCTCAAAAACAAATTGTAAAATGTGTTCAACAGATGGACTAATTGGAAAAGGTGTCTTTAAAGATAATAATAAATATAAAAAATATAATGCTGAATATTATTATAAAAAGTTACAACAAATATATAATAAAAAGAAAAGTAATTTGTTAAATAATGGTTTTCCAAAAATATGGAACTTAAATTTTTTAAAGATTCATAATTGTATTATATGTAGTTCTGTTTTAATTGAAAAAGATTTATTAAATAAAATTGATAATATGCCTGTTAAACAAAGGGGACAAGATTATTTATGTTGGCTAAAAGCACTAGAATATACTGATTGTTTATATATAAATAAACCATTTATTTATTATGATATTAATCATGGTAATGGTCAAAATCATTAATTTAATATAATAAATATAAATATAAATAAATTAAATTTTAAAATTTAAATATATTTATTATTTATAATTATGCAGAAATATCAAATATATATAAAAATAGATAATTTACAAAAAAAATAAAATATATAATTAAAAAAAATCTTTATATAAAATTAGAGTAAAAATTTTAAATAATATATAATATATAATTATTAATATATGAATTCAAATAAATCTTTTATTTACTATGGTGCATTTATAAGTATTCCAAAATGTGCTTCAAAAACAATACTTAATATGTTTGACTTAGGTAAAAATAGAGATAATCATTTAGATGAAAAAAAAAATAGATTTATAATTTATGAAAATCATCAAAGATTAAAAGTATTAGAATCAAGATATGATCTTAATAATAAATATATTTTTACATTCGTTAGACATCCTTATGATAGAATAAAATCATGGTTTTATTATCATAAACATATTGAACCTTATAAATCAACAGATTTAAATACATGGATATCGAATGGTTGTAAGACACATTATAAAGTACAAAATAAAACAAATTGGGAAAAAAATAACTTATCTCCATTACTTCAATATAATTTTATAGAAGGAAATACAAAAATTAATTATATTGGTAAAATAGAAAATTTTGAAAAAGATTGTAATGTAATTTGTGATGAATTAAATGAAATTTTTAAAAAAAATAATTGTAATAAAAGAATAAAGTATCAAAATTTAAAATTGAATCATACTGACAATAAAAATATAAAAAAAGATAACATTACAAATGAAAATAAAGAAATAATATATAAAATATTTAAACAAGACTTTATATATTTTAATTATGATAAATAAATTATAATAAATTTAAAATTTCATCATTTATTTTTTTAAAACGATTATATGGTCTTAATCCATGATAATCACAATAAAAACCATTTCTAATATTTTTTTTATCATCATCTGTTATATTTGTTGTTTTTATTAAAATCATTCTTCTTAATCTTTGAAAATTTAATAAATTGTCATTTAACTCTATATAATTATTTGTTTTTTTATTCCATATATGAACATTTTTATATAAATGTATTTGATCTAAAAACCAACCATTTTTTCCTGAACCATCAATTATTTTATGCTTACTATTTATATCTTTTAATCTTTTTACTATATCATTTAATGAATATATTTGAAATATATCAGACCATATTTTAGAGGAAGCGACATTATAACACATAGCAATTTGTTTTTCTTTTTTACCCCAATTTCCTCTGTAGTAAATAAATTTATCATTATCATATTTTTCAATTGATTTTGTAAAATAAGAACGATTCATTGGAAATATATCAATATCAGTAATCAATACACCATTATTATAATTAAGCAATGAAGGATAAAGCATACGAATATATTGAGAAGTAAAACCAGAATTTAAATTTGGTATTGGTTTAAATAATATAATATATTGTTCATAATCTTTAAATTTTTTAGGTATTTCATTCATTATTAAAATTATTTTAATATTAATAGTTGGATATAATTTTTTCCAAAAATTTATATACATTGGTATAAAATCTAAATATAAAGGTTTTTCATTACAAGCAGTTAATACACAATCAATGATCATAATTATATGTTAATAGTTTATATTATTTATTATATATAAATTAATTATTTATTTATTATATAATAATTTAGTTAATCCTTTCATATACTTAATATAATTATTTCTATATTTTTCTTCCTACTTTATATAACACAAGTATATATATATTTATTATTGAATAAACTAAAATATTTTTTCAAAATATTTATTATTTTTTATTTTCATTAATGTAAAAAAGTGAAACTAACAATACAGAAAAAAAAAAATACATTAATTTAGAAATAAAATATTTAAATACAAATATGAATAAATATGAATTTAAAACAAATAATTTATTTATTAATTTAAAAAAAATAAATGAAAAATTATGGGATATTGAAGATAAATTAAGAATAAAAGAATTAAATAAAGAATTTGATGAAAATTTTATAAATTTAGCACGTAATGTTTATTTTACAAATGATGAGAGAGCAATATGTAAAAAAGATATAAATAATTTATTTGGTTCAAATATACATGAAATAAAAGATTATGTAAAATATAAATAAATAATTTTTATTGATTAATATTAATGAATAATATTTATATTAGTGGTGAAAAAATAATGAATTTAGCAGATGTAGTCATATTACAAAAAAAATACATAAAAAAATTTCCAAGTTTAACTAAATATTGTAAAAAACTAATTTTTATTGATGAAAAAAATAATAATTTTAAAATTAATAATTGTAAAATTTTTTTTACTAAAATGTCATATATTGCTTATTTTATAGAAAAAATATTACCATTAATTAAACATAAATTTATATTAATAACTCATAATGGAGATGAAGAATCTGGTTTAAATAAGAAAGTTTTAAACCATCCACTTTTAATAAAATGGTATGGAGTAAATATGGCTTCAACTTTAAAAAATGTAGAATCTATACCTATAGGTCTTGAAAATTCAATGTGGAAACGAACTAAATTTTCAATTTTAGATCAATATAAAAATAATATTAAATCAAATTTATTATATTTAAATTTTAATATTAAAACAAATAAAAATAGACCTTTAATATTAAATACATTTTTAAATAAAAATTTTATAAAAAATGATAATAAACCATGGGATGATTACATAAAAGAACTAAGTACTTATAAATTTTGTATAAGTCCAGAAGGAAATGGTATTGATTGTCATCGAACATGGGAATGTTTATATTTAAATGTAATACCTATTGTAAAGAAAAGTATAACAATGTCATATTTTGATGAATTACCCATTTTATTTGTAGATAATTATGATATAATTAATGAAGAATATTTAGATCAATATTATTTAGAATTTCAAAATACAAAATTTAATTTAGATAAATTAAATTATGAATATTGGAAAAGAATAATAAAATAAAATTAAAAATTAATATTTTTAATATTATATAAATTAAATGAAAGAAATATTTTTTGATAAATATGTAATTCAAGAAAAATCAAATAATATTAAATTGGATGTTAATATTCCTAAATTTAAACAAAATGTACTGCAAAATGATCAATCTTATGAAGGAGCAGCAAATGGTTATTATAAAATACATCAAACTAATAATCAATATCAAATATGGTATAGAGGTGTTTGTAAAGAAGTGTGGAAAGATATTAAAAAAAAAATATCCTATTCAACAGAATCATTAACACCTTTTGAAGAAATTTGTTATGCTATTAGTAATGATGGACTGCATTTTAATCATAAAGAATGTTTAACACACAAAGATCATAATAAAATAATAAAAAAAGAAAATTTTTGTCATAATTTTTTTCCTTATTATGATCCTAAAAATAAAAAATATATAGCCATCTCTGGAACAGGAATATTTAATAATGGATTATTTTTGTTTGAATCAAAAGACGGAATAGCATGGAATAAAATTAAGAAAATAATTCAACCAAAAGATATTTTACCAGGATGGAAACATCGTAATCATTTTGATAATCATAACTGCATCGTTTATAATTCAGAAGATGATTATTATTATATCTATATAAGAGATAATCAGTCAAAACCTGTACATAGACGTTTTATTCAATATACAAAAACAAAAGATTTTAATATTTTTTCAAAAATGAAAAATATTATTATTCATGATGACGATAAAGAAGGTATTTATAATTTTAATGTTTTTATATATCCAGATTCAAAATATTTTATTGCTCTTCCTTGTATATCAAATCAATCTGACTTAACACAAAAATTATCTAATAAATTACTCTATTCTTTAGATGGAGAAAATTGGCATTATTTTTCAACCAAATTTATTCATTTATCTAATTCTTATTTTATAGCAAATAATTTTGTATATTCAAATGATAATACTGAAATGTATATTTATTTACAGAATCATTGGAGTTCAAAAAATAATTGCTTGGATTGTTATAGTACTGGAAAAGATAGAATTTCTAAGATTATTTGTGAAGATGATGGATTTATTAAGTTAAAATTAATAAATTTAATGAATAATAATATAAATATTAATTATGAATGCTTTGACCAAAATGGATGGATACAACTACAATTAATAAATTTAAATAATAATATAGTTTATGAAAGTTTAAAGTGTGTAGGAAATGAATATAATAAAAAAGTTGAATGGAATAATGATAAAGATTTTATTATTAATCAATATTATATAAAATTTATAATGCATAATTGTAATTTATATAGTTTTTTATATAATACATAAATTATCCTACATTTTCTAAATAATTAAGAACATCCTCTAATTCAAAATTATTTTTTTTTAAATATACGTGTTCAAATATATTTTTTAATAATTCATAATCTTCTTGTGTATCAAGACTTAAATGAAGGTTTGAAAAATCAATATTTTGATATTTTTGAGAATCAATTGGATAATCAAATTCAAATGTTTTATATTTTTTCATAATATAAGTAGTGACATGTTCTTTTTCATTTTCATTCGCATTTTCAAATGCTTCTTCTAATACTTTATAATTGAATACTTCTCCATTAAAACCATCAGGAAATTTATGATTTCCATAATATTTTGGTCCTAAATATTTTTGATTTAATTCAAAATATTTCTCAATCATAAAATCTATATATTTTGGATCTATTAATGGACAATCACTTGTCACTCTAACAATATACTCCGATTTATAAAAAGTTGCTGTATTATAATATCTTTCTAATACATTTAATTCAGAACCTCGAAAACATTTTATATTTTTTTTTTGACAATGTTCTTGTATAATATCGTCTTCTTTTTTTGTACTAGTACAAATAATAACTTGTCGAGCATATTTTGATTTTTGTAATCTTTCAATTACATGATCTAAAACAAGTTTATCCTCTAAATATTTCATTACTTTATTAGGTAGACGTGAAGAGCCTGTCCGAGCTTGTACAATAATATCAATTTTTTTTCCAATATTTATCATTTTTAATATTAATTATAATTGATATTTTAATTTTTATTTAATATATATTTTATTTGATTATTTTTTATATTGATTAATTTATTACAATTATTTTTCATTGTAGTTAATTCTTTAGGATTTTTATTAAGATAATTTAGATAATAATATAATTTTTCTTGATAATTTTCTTCCAATGTTCCTAAATATTTAATTGTATTTGATTGTATAAATTTATCTAAAACTGTTTTTTGATTTTCAGCTACACATATACACAAAGTTGGTACATTCATAATACATCGTTCATATGATGTAGATCCTGGTGCACCAATACATAAATCAGTATTTTTTAATAAATATGTCAAACATTCTACATTATAATAATGGGTAAAATACTGTAAATTATTTATTTTTTGAATTAAAACTTCTTTATTCTTATTGGATTTACCTATAATCACATCAAATTTTATTTTCTCTTGTAATGTTTTATTATAAGAATCACATATATCAATTACTTGATCAGTAATATTGAAAGTATCTGCACCTCCCATAAAAATTTGAATTTGTTTTAAGTTATTTTTATCTTTTATTAAATAATTATCATTATTTTTTGAAAAATCTAAATCATAATTTTTAAAATATTTAAAATAGTTAGGATGAAGTAATAAATAATTATTACCACAATATAATTTTATTTGATTATTTGATTTTTTTAAAATTGAATGATATTTCATATTTCCTTCTTTTTGAGAAATTTGTTGATTTAATATAAATTTACATTGAGGATGATGAATGCGATGTGTAAAATCATCAATTATACCAATATTTTTTACATAAGGTAGTAATTCATTTTCCCAAGTTTCTTGAATTGCATAATGATCAATAATTAACCAATCTATATTTAATTTATTCTGTTTTATAATAGTAATTGTTTTTTCCGCATCGAGAATTTTATCTTCTCCGAGCCATGTATTACAATCTAAATTTATCTTGTTATAATCATTTAAATTAATAATAAATACTTGGTAGTTTTCCTTTATTTTAGAAATAAGATTATATGGATGGTTTTTACAAATAAAATAAATAGTATTATTTTTTTGATATTGAGCTGCTAAATTTAAACAACGATATACATGTCCAGTACCTATTATATCTGAAGCATCTACACGGAATGCAATGATCATAATAAATAATTATAATTACTGCACATAAATTTTAAATATAATGAATTAATAATAATTTATTTATTATTTAATAAAAAGAAATAAGTATGATGAATAAAATTAAATAAATTAATATGTTGATCTGTCAAAATTATTACATTATTAAATTCCAACCTAATGGTGTACCAAATTCAATGTCTTGACTTGCTTTTTTTCCTAATATTTCTTCATAATATTTTGTATGAAGACCATTTGCAGGACGAATTGATTTTACATTTTCACTTGTAAATAATTCTCCTTCTTTTATGTCTTTAATTACAAACAAAGAACGACGGAATGTTTTTGATTTGGATTCACTATTTACACCAGAATATTTAATAATTCCTAGTGTTTTTTCTACTTTTCTTACAGAATCCACCATTTGTTTAAATTCAATTGGTGTTAATGAAAAAGCATCATCTTCACTACCAGAATCATCATTTAGTTTAAAATGTTTTTCAATAATTCTTCCTCCAAGAACCACAGAAGCAATGGGGACTTCAATTCCTAATGTGTGGTCAGATAAACCACCCACAACATTAAATGTGTCTATCATATGTTTGATGGTATTTAAATTCGCATCTTCAGATTTTGCTGGGTAGGCACTTGTACATTTAAGCATCGCAATTTGAGTTGCACCATTTTCTCGCAATAATGTAACTGCATCATTGAGTTCATTTAAGGAAGCCATTCCTGAAGAAATAATGATTGGTTTTCCAGTTTGAGCAACTTTTTTTATTAATACATGGTCAGTAATTTCAAAAGAAGCAATTTTATAAGCAGGCATATCCAATGATTCTAAGAAATCCACCGCTGTTACATCAAAAGGGGATGAAAATAAATCAAGTCCTTTAGAATTTGCATATTCTTTAAGATCTTTGTGCCATTCCCATGGTGTATATGCTTTCGAATAAAGTTCATAAAGTGTTTTTCCTTCCCATAATGTACCATTTAAACACTCTTTAAAAATGTGGTTATCACAATTAATGGTCATCGTATCCGCTGTATAAGTCTGCAATTTCACAGCATCTGCTCCTGCTTGTGCTGCAGCATCAATAAGTTGATAAGCTAATTGGATATCTTGGTTATGATTACAAGATAATTCAGCAATAATATAAGTAGGATTATTCTTACCTATATCACGATGATTAATTGAAAAATAAGGGTTATGATGATTATTAATATTTTTTTTTAAATTAAAAAAATAATGATGAACGATTTCATTTTTTAATATTTCTTTTTTTTCAAATAAAAATCCTGATTTTTGAAAACATTTAATAGAAGCTTGATTAAAAGCTTTGATTTGTGCTTTTATATTTTTAATAGTTTCATAGTTTTCTTGAATATAGTCAAGTGTTTTTTGTATAATTTTTGAGGATAATTTCTTTCCACGATATTTTGGATCTATATTAATTGATAACTCAATTGTTTCTTTATTTTCTGTATTTAATGAACCAATAAAAGCAATTTTTTCATTTTCAAAAGTAGCAAATAATGGAGATAAATGATTTTCAAAATATTTTTCATAAAATACATTTTTAAATTCTTCCCAACTATAAGGATTACTTCGAAATGAATTTTTACAGGTTAGTGGATCATTGCGCCAGTTCATAATAAGATGCGCATCCATATCATTTTTTTCAACATGAATTATTTTAATCATTTATTTATACTATATAAAAATAAAATATTTATATAATACAAACAAATGATTCCTTATGGAAAACAAACATTAGAAGGTGACGATATTGAAGCTGTTTTAGAAGTACTTAAAGAAAATACTTATTTAACAACAGGTCCGCGTGTAAATCAATTTGAACAAAAAGTTTGTTCTTATATTGGATGTAGTTATGGTGTAGCTGTCAATAGTGGAACAGCAGCACTTCATTGTGCAGTATTTGCTGCTGGAATTCAAAAAGATGATGAAGTTATTGTTCCATCAATTAGTTTTGTAGCAAGTGCTAACTGTATTTTATATCAAGGAGGAAAGCCTGTATTTTGTGATATTGATCCACAAACTTTAAACATTGATGTTTCAAAAATAGAAGGACTCATTACTGAAAAAACAAAAGCAATTATCATGGTAGATATGTGTGGTCAACCATGTCATTATGATGAAATAAGAGAAATTTGTAATCAACATAATTTAATATTAATTCAAGATGCTGCACATTCCTTAGGTGGAAGTTATCAAGGAAAAAAAGTAGGAAGTTATGCTGATATTAGTTGCTTATCATTTCATCCTGTCAAAAATATAACCACATGTGAAGGAGGAATGATGGTTACAAATAATGAAGATTATTATAAAAAAGCCAATGCTTTCCGTAGTCATGGTATAAGTCGTGATTTTAAAGAGCGTGAAAAAGCCAATAGTCATTATTATGAGATGAATATTTTGGGTTTTAATTATCGTATTCCAGATGTATTGTGTGCACTTGGTATTAGCCAAATGGATAAATTAGATCAATTTATTCAAAGACGAAATGAAATTGCCAAAAAATATGATCAATTTTTTGAACAATATAAAGATATTATACAACCTTTAAAGAATTATTATAATAATGCATATCATATTTATGTTGTGAAGTTAAATATAGAAAAAATAGAAAAATCGAGAGATGATGTATTTAGAGAATTAAAAGAATCAGGTATTGGAGTAAATGTACATTATATGCCAATTTATTTGCACCCTTATTATCAAGAATTAGGATATAAAAAAGGATTATGTCCTGAATCAGAAAAAGTATATGAACAAATGATTACATTACCCATTTTTCCTTTATTGAAGGATGAAGAAGTGGAAATTGTTTGTGAAAAAACGAGGATTATAGTTACTTAATTTAATTATAAATTTATTTAATATTTTCATATTCGAATAATTTTTCATTTAATCTATAAATATAATAATTAATTTCATATAATAAATTTATAATAATCTCTTTATTTTCATTATTATTAATATTATTAATAATATTTTTTTGTAAAATTTTTATTAATGAAAAAGGCTTTACATCTAGATTATTCATAATATTCAATGAGATTTCTTTTTTATTATCGTCAAATTTACTTCTTTTCCAATTAGTTCTATTATCATTTTCAATATAGTTAAGCCAATTTTGTCTAGCATTTTTATAATCAGATAATTTTAATGTTGCACTATTAGCAAAATCTAATATTATAGTAATTTCTTTTTCATAAATATATTCTGTAAATAAATTTACAAATCTTAACATAGTACATATTGTTCTATCTACCTGTAAATTTATTTTAGTATTTTTATTTAATCTAATTTTTTTTTTATTAATTAAATTTTTAATATCTTCTTTTTTCGATAATAAACTATAATTTTTAAAATATTCACTTATTAGAATATTATTCATATATATATATTAAATAATAAAAAAAATATTGTTGAAATTTTAAAATTTTTATATTAATAGATATATATATGAAAAATTCTGAAAATAGTTATAAACAATATAATCAATATTGGAAAAATATAAAAAAATATATAGAAACAAAAAATACATTTACTATGGAAGATATATTTGATATTTCATTTAATAAAGAAATATGTCCAAATAAAATTTATAAAATACCTATAATTCATAATAATAAAATTATTACTGCTAATAATTATGAAGATTGTAAAAATTATTTTGAAAAATCAAGATCATATTCATTAAATCAAGAAAATATCGAAAAATATGATGCAATTATAGAATTAGGATCAGGATGGGGAAGAAATATATTTTATTATATTAATAAATTTAACTTAACAAATAAAAAAATTATTAGTGGCGAATATACAAATGAGGGGGTTGAAGCACAGTTATTTATAAAAAATAAATTTTTTAAAAATCATAATTTAGAAATTTTTAGTTTTGATTTTAATAATTCAGAAAATTTTTTTGAAAAAATAAAAGAAAAATATAATAATGTTTTAGTATTAACATTTTGGTCAATTGAACAAGTGACAAATATAAACCCAAATTTTTTTGAAAATTTATTTAAAATTGGAGAAAATATTAGTTGTACTCATATTGAACCAATTGGATGGCAAATTTCAACAGAATCAATAATAAAAGAAAATAAAACTGGTTTTAGACATTATTACAATAAAAATTTATATAATGAATTACAAAATTTAGAAATTCAAAATAAAATAAAAATTAATAATATAATAGTTAATTATTTTAATTTTAAAAATAAAGAAAGTTGTGGTTCTTTAATAGAATGGACAAAATTAAACTAATTTACAAAACAAAAATAAGTTATGATATTTTTCATAAACATCTTTATAAATTTCTTTACTTAATTTAAATTTTTCTCCATATAAGGACATTTGATTAGTATAATACTGAGATGAAGCCACATACTGCAATTGTAACATAAATCGATGTCCTTCTTTTACTTCACTTCCCTTATGAAATCCAGATGTGTCTTCAAATATTATAGAACCTTTTTTACCTTCAATTTGTATTACTTTATCTTTATAATTATTATTAATAAAATTATCTTCAATTCTACTACTTACATTATAACTATTTGAAGGAAATTTTAACTTATTTAATGATCCTTTAACATAATAATGAGCACCATTTTTTAAAGAAACATCATTTAAATAAATAAAAACTTTAATAAAACGTATATCATCTCTATCTTGATGAAATTTTTGTGTATTATCAACGGGTGCTTTATTTGAAATCCAAAAATTAACTTGACTTAATATTGGTTTACATCCAAGATAATTTTGCACAACATTTAATATAAAATGATCTGTAATTAAATTTTTAATAAAAATATTATTTATAATTTCATTTTGATTTTTTATCCATAAAACTCCTTCTTTATAAGAAAATATATCATGATTAGGATAAACTTTTTTTTGAGTGTGAGAAATATATGTTTTATGATTTAAATGATTCAATAAATTTTGAATATATTCATCTGATAATTTATTTTCATAAATATATACACCATTTTCTATTAAATCAATATTTATTTTATTTATATTTGAAATATCAAATATTGCTTTATCATTAAATTCATAAAAATTATAAAGTATTCCTAATATTCTTCCACAATCTATGCTTAATTGTTTATTCATTTTTTTTTTTATAAAAAATTTATCATTGATCTTAATTGTATTATTATTATTTTTCAAAAACTTTATATTTTTATCGTTATTTATTAAAAATACAGAAATTTCTTTCTGTTCATTTTGAGAATAATTATTTAATATTACTTGAATATTATTTATTTTATTTTTTTCTATTTTATTTTGGAAATAATCTGTAATTAAATTCATTTTAATATTTAGTTATATTTTAATTTATAAAATATATATAATATATAATATATAATATATAATATATAATGAATAATAATATATCTTTAATATTGTTTGGAATATTAGATAAAGATATCAATAAAACAGAAAAAATATTAAAATATTATAAAAATATTATACCTAATATAATTTTAATTACATTTGAATACTTATGTAACAAAAGTTATTTTACATTATTAAATAAATATATCAAAAAAGATAATTTAATTTTAATACCGTCAAATAAAGATGGAAATAATATTAATAAAAAAGTTTTAATTTGTCCTTTTAATAAAACTAGACCAAATTTAAAATTTTATTGTGACAGTGACTGGTTTGAGCCAAGTACTAATTTTAAAAATAAAGGGTTTAATTTTCGAAAAATGTTATATAAATATTTTACTACTTATAATAAAAAATTTGAATATTATTTAATCTTAAGATTAGATATCTTTATAGAAATAAATGAATTTTTTATTAATGAATTAAAAAAAAATAATAATAATAAAATAACTTTAAATTCTTTAAATTATATTTTTCATAAAAATTATAATTTATCAATAAATGATATTAAATTATTAAATAAATGTTTTTCGAAAGATAAAGATTATTTAGAAAATTTTTTATCATATAAAGTTAATAATACAAAACAAAGATATAAAATAGAGCCTAAATTAGGTCCATATTGTTCTTTATCATTTATGTATAGTAATTATGAAACTTTATATAATTTTTTTATTAAAAATTATACTAATATTAATTATAATTATAATTATCCGATAGCAAGTAATAGTGAATGCTGGTTTATTTCTCATTATTTAATAAAAAAAGAAGGATTACAAATTAAAAATAAAATTCAAGAAATTACTAATAAATATTTTAATTTTATTAAACTAAATAATTTATCAAATAATATTTGTAATACATGTTGGTCTTTATCATTTGGTAAACAAGAAAATAATAATATTATTTGTTTAATTTGTAAAAAAAATATAAATATTTAAATATTTACATTATTAAAGATATAAGTAATTATTTGAAGTTAAGCGTGCTAAAATCATTAGGTTTTAAATATTCATTAATTTATTTTTATCAAATATTTTGAATGTAAATTATTGAATTATATTTTATAATATCTCTTTATACACCTCTTAAAGTTTTTCTTTTTTCTAATTCATCTTCAAATAAAATTCTTTCTCCTGGTTTATATTGTAATGCGCTTTCAATTGATTTTATAGCGTTTGTCATATGAAATAATCCACTTGGTTCAACAGATGAACTTTGGTCACTTCCCCACATATGTCTATCTAATGTTATATGTCTCTCAATCCATGTTGCTCCTAAAGTTACAGCAGCATATGTTGTTGGTAAACAATATTCATGACCACTATATCCAATTTCTTTATTATGATATTTTTGTTTTAAATATTCAATGTATCTTAAATTTAAATTTTTAGATAAGCATGGATATGTAGAGTTACTATGCATAATTACATCAGGATTACAAATATTTATACAATTTATAATTTCTTCTTCAGTACTCATTCCTGTAGATATTATTAATATTTCAAATTTTTCTCTGGCATATTTACATAACTCAAGATCTGTAATTAGAGCAGATGGTATCTTACCAATATTTACTAAAGAACTCATATCATCTACACTATCTAAATCCCATACTGATGCAAAAAACTTTATATTATTTTCATCACTATATAATTTTAATTCTTGAATTTGTTCCATAGTAAATTCTATTTTTTTTTTATAATCAATATAAGTCATTACTCCCCATGGTGTTGATTTAATTTTATTTTTTTGATTTTCTGGAATACATTTATCTGGATTTCTTTTTTGAATTTTTACATATTGACAACCAGATATACTTGCCAATGATATAAGTTTTTTAGCTATATTAAGATCTCCGTTGTGGTTTATTCCAATTTCAGCAATAATTTTTGTATTCATTATTATAAAATATAAAAATATAAAAAAAAGAATTTAATAAACGAATTATTCTTATATATTTCTTAATAATAAAAAAAGATATCTCATTAAATATTATGAATAATCTATATGTAAAGCCTTTTCAACTAATATAAATTCATTATTAAATTAATCTAATTCCATTAGTGTCAATATCATTTTCCATTTAAATATATTTAAATAATAAATAAAAAATATGAATAAAATAATTATATTTTTTTATTAATCATGATTCATTGTTAAATCAGAATCTAAAATATTATTATTAAAAATATAATCATTATTTTTTTGTCCAATATAAAATGTTTCTATACATTCAGTAAATATTTTATTATTATCAAAACAAAAGTCTTTTTTATTTTTCCAAAAACCATTTCTATTTTTTCTTTTTTGATATCCACTAAATATTTTTTTCATTTTATTATTTCTTTCAAATAAATATTGTGCTCCTGTATGTGTATATCTATATGTGTCATACGGAGATGAATGATATCTCCAACTAAATGGAGCTAAGAAAAAAAATAATCCATTATCTACTAAATTATTTATTATATTATTAGTTGAATCCCAAGGATTTAATATATGTTCATATGTATCTTTTGTAAAAATAATATCAAATTTTTCTTCTATATCTAAATTTTGGTCGGTTATATCTCCTTTGATAAATGTCATATTTTTCTCATTTTTTTTTTCATTTAAATCTAAAACAAAATAATCAATTGAAGGATTATTTGAAAATATTTCTCCATAACCTCTTCCGCCACCAATATCTAATAATTTTATTTTATTTTTATTAAATAAATTTTTATATTCATTAATTAAGAAATTCAAAATTAACTCAAATCCCATATCTTCTTTATTATCTCTACCAAATGATTTTATATTTAATAAATCTAAATTAGTGCTAATACTTAATAAATGTGGATTTAAATTAGTTTCAGTAAAATTGTTTTTTATATATTTTCTAAATTTTATTATGTTTAAATTTTTAACTATATTTTCAAATATATTATGATTATTATTAATATCAATAAAATTATCATCTTGTATTTCTTCACAAAAATTCTTTAGTTTAGGATGACTCACTAAACTAATTATATCAATACCTAAGCTATGACTAATCATTTGGCTATGTCCTGCTGTACATAAAATAGTATGAATTTGATTATAATTTTCAAATATTTCTTCTTCATTTTTATTACAATTTGACAAATGAACAATATTTATATTATTATTTTTTAAATAATTATGAAAATTAATACTTTTATCATGGGATAAAGTACAAACTTCTATATTATGGTTTAAGCAATAAATTACAAATTTTTTTAATTCTAAATAAAAGTTTTCTTTTTTTATATTAAAATATCTTCTCCATTCCCTATCATCTTTTATTTCAATCGCAATATATTTTTTATTATTTATTGATATTTTAGGTTTCCAATATTTTTTAACATACCAAATTGAAGGACAAGGCTCATATTTTATTTTATCTATAAATTTATTTTCTAGTAAATTATTTAAATTATTAACATCATTTTTATGTCTTAAAGAAAAATATTTAGATTTCTCTAATAAATTATTAATATTTTCAATGAAAATAGAAGTTCTTTCTTTATCTTCAATATTAGATTCTCTATCATACATATTCATATTTTGATTATAAAATAAATTATAACCAATTGAAATAACATAAATTGGTTTATTAATTAATTTATAATTATTTTTATCTATTAACCATTGCCAACTAGATATTTTATTAGCATATGTATCTGGTAGAATTAAACCACCAGCACCTACCAAAATATAATCAAAATTATTTAAAGTATTTATATTATTTTCATTATAAAGATTACTATCTCTAGAGAAATAGTCTGTAAATGAAATATTTTCAGTTTTTAAAATTTCTTCCTGAAAATATTTTTTAGATGCTAATTCAAGAATCACATCTCCGCTATTATGTTTATTAGTTCCTGATATTATATGAGCTACTTTAATATTATTCATTTTAATTATTATATATATATATAGATATTTAAATATTAAATTATTCTAATAATTTTTTTATATAATACATATAATATAATGAAAGATATAAAAGATGTTTTATTTATAATAACAGCAAGATTAAATTCTCAACGTGTACCTCAAAAAATGATAAGAAAATTTCACACAACAACATTATTAGATATTTGTTTTGAAAAAATTTTAAAATCAAAAATAATTCCTAAACAAAATATTTATGCTTCTTTATACGATAATGAACTAAAAGAAATTGCTAAAAAATATAATATAAATATTTTTGATAGATCATATGAATCTGCTAATAATGATAATTCTTTACAATGTATTTATGAATGGCATGATAAATTAGATTTTAAATATGTAATATTAATAAATCCATGTCAACCATTTTTATCTATAGAAACAATTGATAAATTTGTTACTAATTTTATAAATGTTAAAGAAGAAGGACTATTTGGTGTAATAAAAAAAAAAAATTATTTTTGGAATAAAGATGGAGAAATGATAACAAAATGGCCCAAAGATCAAACAATATTAAATACAAAAGCAGTTGAAGAATCATTTGAAGCTGCTCATTCATTATATGCTAGTAGAATGGATATTATAAAAGAAAATATTTTTATGGGAACTTATAAAAATAACAAAGATCCCGTATTATTTGAAATGAATGAAGAAGAATGCTTTGATATTGATTATGAATGGCAATTTAAATTTTCTGAAGCAGTTTATTCTAAATATGATAATATATAACTATTAAATAAAATATTAAAAAAAAATTATAAAGAATAAAAACCGACATTTACACCCTTGAAGATTTAAAATGGGACAAAATATAATAAAAAGATATAAATAAATTTTAAGAGATGCTTAGTCAAATATAGGTTTTTTACAAAAAAAACATTCATGCTTATTATTTCTAAATTGAAAATTATAATTATTTAAATAAATATGATTTTGATTATTATAACATGAATCTATAAAATAAAAATATTTACTTATTAATGTTTCAATATATTCTCTATTTTTGTTTTATTAATTTTTTCTTTAATTACTAATATTTCAAATGTAATTAAAATTATATTATGTATAATATTTTTATAATATTTTAATCTTTTTTCTAAATGTTCAATATTTACTATTTGTCAAATAATATTAAACCTATATTATTTTTCATTATATATTATATATATTATATCTATTTATTTATTATTTAAACTATTAAATATATATTTTAACGTACTAACTTTTATAGATGAAATAGTAAAAAGATGCATTTTCTATTATAAAATAAATAGTATAGATGTAATAGTTAATTATTTCAATTTTAGAATTAAAGAAAGTTGTGGTTCTCTAATAGAATAGACAAAACTAAATTGTATTATTAATATTTAACAAAGATATATTCTTATTATTATTTATAAAAAATATTGCTATATATTTATGTTCATTTTGAGAATAATTATTTAATATTTTTTGAATAATATTCATTTTATTTTTTCTATTTATTTTGATAATGAATCGTAAAAACATCCATATTTTATATATAATAGAGATATTTTTTAATCTAATATAAATTTAATTTATTCAATAAAATTAAATAATTTAAAATAACTAAGAATAAATTTAAAAAAAAAAATATTTTTAATAATAATAATAATATGTTAGACAATTTATTTCAAGAAGTTTCAGAATTAGTTAATGGAAAAAATATTTTTATTACAGGTGGAACAGGAACATTTGGTCATAAAATAACTCATATTTTACTCAATCATTATAGTCCCAATAAAGTGATTATTTTTTCTCGTGATGAATTTAAGCAATACAACATGAAACAAATATTTCCCGAATCTAAATATCCCAATATTAGATATTTTATTGGTGATGTACGCGATTATGAACGTCTTGAAGTAGCAACACGAGAAGTTGATGTTTTATTTCATGCAGCAGCTATGAAACAAGTAGATACAATTGAATACAATCCTTTAGAAGCTATTCGTACCAATATTTATGGAACAGAAAATGTCATTAAAGCTACTATTAAAAATAAAGTAAAAAAAGTTATTGGTGTAAGTACTGATAAATGTGTTAGTCCTGTAAATTTATATGGTGCAACAAAATTATGCTTGGAAAAATTAATTATTCACGCAAATTTAATATCAGGTAAAGATGGTACTATTTTTAGTGTATTACGTTATGGAAATGTTATAAATAGTCGGGGTAGTGTTGTTCCTTTATTCTTAAAACAAAAAGAAAATAAATGTTTCACGATTACAGATGATAGAATGACACGATTTACTTTAACCATTGATCAAGCAATTCATTTTGTTTTAAATTGTGCTTCTATTATGATTGGTGGAGAAGTATTTGTGCCTAAATTACCAAGTTATAATATTGTGCAACTTGCTAAATGTATTGAAAAAGATGCTGAAATTAAAATTATTGGTATTCGTCCTGGAGAAAAATTACATGAAGCAATGATTTCAAGTAATGAAAGTCATAAAACACTTATACAAGACAATTATTTAGTAGTTTTACCAGAAATCAATATAAATAAAAATTATGAAGAAAAATACGGTAATCATTATAGAATAGGAGATGAAGAATACAGTAGTGGTAATAATGATTTAATAGGTGATGAAGATTTAATTAAAATGATTAAATTTGATTAAATACTAAATAAAAAACATATATAT